>Ga0247722_10000185_pt1 | contig 39562 bp, 46 predicted proteins | sample MSEWelMarce3H_FC_FD_189094 | JGI IMG/M metagenome (GOLD analysis project Ga0247722, IMG submission 189094) | Subsurface sediment microbial communities from gas well in West Virginia, United States - MSEEL Well Study Marcellus 3H_FC | ecosystem: Environmental > Terrestrial > Deep subsurface >... | reverse complement strand
AAGAAAGTCGACTCCTTCCTTAGGCAATACAAGGAGGCAAAGGAGGCAAAGGAGGCGGAGGCAGCAAGGTGGCTTCTATCACTCTGTGTATAGAGGTATCGCAGGTGCTACCATGCTCGCACCTCTAGTCGCTAGACAAATGATGAGGATGTACGAAACAGCCAATAAAACAAGAAACCGCAAATCCAAAAAACTTTCGAGAAACAAACGCGCTTAAATGCTTAAAGTAGAACAACTCCGGGCATTAGATGAGTGCCAAGCCCAACGCAAATGGAAATCTCTTTGAAATCCGCACGGTCCAGGCTGGGGCCTTTCGCACGCTCGTAGAGGCTCTCAAGGAGATTCTCACGGAGGCGAATCTTGAGTTCGATTCCACGGGAATCAAGGTGATGTCGGTAGATGAGACTCACACGGTGCTCGTTTATCTGCGTTTATATAATGACCGCTTTGAGAACTTCTACTGCCCAGCGAAGCACATTCTCGGCGTCAACATGATCTACCTCTTCAAGCTCATCAAGACGATGGGCAATAATGATTCACTCACGCTATACCTGCCTGCGGCGAATCCGAATAAGCTCGGCATTCGTATGGAGAATTCTGACAAGTCCACGGTCACTAATTACTTCCTCAAGCTCTTTGACACAAATGTCGATGAAATCCAGATCCCCAACCTCAACTTCTCCAATATCATCCACATGCCTTCCCTCGACCTTCAGAAGATCTGTCGTGACATGAATGCGCTCGGTGAGAAGCTCGATGTTGAGATTACCAGCTCAGGCACGGACCTCATGTTCAAGTGCGAGGGTGACTTCGCCGAACAGGAGACGATTATGTCAGAGAACAACAACACGATGAAGGTCCAGAAGTCTGGCTCTGCGTCAGAGGTCGTCCAGGGTATCTTCCAGCTCAAGCATCTTGTTCTTTTCACGAAGTGTACCAGTCTGTGCCCGTCAATTGAGATGTATCTCAAGAATGATTACCCACTCATCCTCAAGTACACGGTTGCCAACCTTGGCGATGTCAAGCTTGTTCTTGCGCCTATCAAGAACAAGGAGGGTCGTTGATCATATAAATCATAAAAAATTATTTATTATTTAGAATAATAAATAATTTAAAAATTGAAGCGCAACAGCCCCTTGCCAAAAAGTCACAAAGGCAGAATGTCCATTCCTATGAGTCGTGATGAGATGCGTGGGCTGAAGGCAAAGAGGGATGAGGAGTTCCGCATTGACAAGGTAGTAAATTGTATTAAAAACATATACAATCAGGCTGTCAGTCTCGCAAAGACAACTACTCTAACAACTTACAGTTTCGATATTGACCCCCAGCAAACTCGTCAGAGGTTAATTCCAATGAATGCTCCTATGAATCCAGCTAATTCAGAATACCAGTTCTACAAGGATAATATGGAGGAAATCTTGAGTGGCCTCCAAGACTTCTTCCCTGGATGTACTGTAAAGCTTGCCAAGATGTGTGTTGGCAACGATAGGAAGCGGTATGACATCTCAACAATGGATGAGAAGATGCTTCCATTTATCAATCAGCAACAGTCGTTTGAGTGTATCGTGGTTGACTGGTCCTAAAAATTGAAGCATACCAAGCCCCTTTTACAAAAGTCCCCATGAACATTGCCTTGAAGATTATTATCGACAAGGCAATTGAGTATCTCAAGGCTCCTAGTGCCAGAGATGCGGCTCTTGATCTAATCTACACGAAGCTCCTCATTCTTCCTATTCAACGAGCGTGGCGGTCAAAGCATTCAAGGCATTCAAGGGTCTAAAAATAACAAATCTAAATACAGTATAATGTCTCGAGTTGTAGAGGGAAGTAATATTATTTACTCTTTAGTTGCTATTAAGCCAGATGATGTTTCTTTTATAAATGATTCTCGACACGAAGTCTGTGGCTATATTCTTTTTGATGATGAATATAAGTTTTTTTCAGTTGAAGATAAGTATACAAATCCTATTCTGAATCATTGGACTACTTCTATTGTTAAAAATTATGATAATGAAACATGCTGGCTTCTTATTAAGCAGCACCCTTGTAAGTTATACAGTATTATTACTGAGATGTATAAGGGAAATTATGTATGTAACGTACATAATTTCGATATTTGGTCGCATAATACCTTGGTTGCAGTTGTAACTGATATTGAGATTGATTAAATCTTCTTTTCAACATGCGGCACATACTTGACCTCACCGTCAGGAATGCGAGCATCGACAATGGCCAGGCCCTCAGGCTTACAGAACCGCTGGCAATCACGGTTCCATACCTGTAGAATGTTAAAGTCACGGCGAGGCGTGATGCGAATACAAGATACTAGATCACCTTCGTTGGAAAGGCACTTGCCTAGAACAGCGGCGAGAATATAGGCCTGCATCAAATCGCCCGCAGTAGACCGGTCTACACGGAGACTATATGAACCACCACGGATATTTCTGGCATTCTCCATGAGCGGAGGAATACCCTCGGGGGTGAAGAAGAACTTCCCTCTTACCCAATCATTTTGCTTCACAGCGATAAACATGTGCGCCAAATCCCGAAATGTCTTTACCGAAATAACCTTCTTAAAGGTGTCCATATGCCAGCGAGTTTCCTTTGCTGGATGGAAATACAATATCCATCCACCAGAGGGTAAAGAGGCGTCAATGTTGAAGGGAGTTGCCATCGTGAGACCCTTATATGGTACCTGTACGCATTCAACTTTTAGGTGCTTAGAGGTTCATCCATAACAGGCGCTTCTAAACATTCATCGGTCACAGGAGCCTCTTCAGAAAAAACGCTCCAAGATACGAAATCATCTTTAACCAAGGGATTACTCATCTTAAATGAAAGAGAAGGATTCTCGAGCGTTATAACATTCAAGACACAGTTAGCCAAGTATTCCTTTGATAAACACATATTATTGGTAAAAAGATTTACGAGGACAAGCTCATAGACACTTGGCTTTGAGGCAGAAGACCATTTGACAGAATGGAATAATTCACTCATATCACAGATCCCAAGTCCTGACGCATCCACCAACTCCGCCATGATGACATCATTCATCTTCGTTATGCCAGAATCTGCGGCATTCAACTCGTAAAACTTCTTATCATTCAAAGAGTAACAAAGATGACCCCCCTTTAACACAGGCAGCGCATTTTCCTTTGAAAGCCAAGGAAACTCATTTCTGTCCCTAAAAATTAGAACATCTGGAACTGAAGAATCCTTGATCGCCTTGACTGCCACATCAACCTTATCACAGACCATCTCAATAAAGCCCATGACAACATTCAATAGGATCATTCCATTTAAGACTATCCAGTTATATAGAGAATCCATCTAACACAGTTAGAGCCTTTGTGTTTATGCCTATGCGGTGGTTCCAGTTAGAGTATTTACACATTTTTCTTCCTTTTTATAAAAGAGTGACCATAGAGATCTTGGAGGTTCTGGCTTTGCGTCTAAATTCTGCTCTCTCCTTACGAGTTGACCTTTACTGCCATTGCTGCCATTACAAGTGTTATTACAGTTCATACAGCAACCTCTTTGTTTGAGACTTTCATTCATGAACCATACTGTAAATAGGAAAACTGATAGAAACACGGCAGGCACTATAAGAAGAGCTCCACTTACGGATACACTTACGAAGGAGCAGACTAGCCAGAATAAAAAGGTTACAACTACTCCTGCGAGTGCGTGGTATGGAAGATCACCGTAATTCTTCTGAATCATATCAAATATAAGGACGGCGATAAAAAAGGCGCCAACCGTGTTAGCTGGCCAACACATCTGCTATGTTTTTAGATTTTTCATTTAGCCACTAAAGATTTCTAAGCCTTAGCATACTTGAGGACCTTCTGCTTAGACTCATTCCAAACGCCGATGGGTGTCTCATCTAGGTCACCATCGGTGTCAAGCTGATAAACCTGGAGCTCGGCATCTCGGTAATAAGTGACACCCTTATACTCAAACTCCTCAAGCTCAAGGGCCTCAGCGTCCTCCTCTTCCTCCTCTTCCTCTTCCTCCTCGTCCTCATCGGCCTCTGCCTCTGCCTCAGCGCCTTCGGCGTCATCTAGCCCCGCTGGGGCGTCAGCGCCTTCGGCGTCATCCTCTTCGACGCCCTCGTCATCTGCGTCATCAGCCTCATCATCGGCCTCAGCCTCATCTGCTTCGGATGTTGGGCAATCAGAATACATAACTGAATCCTGGCCCATTCTCGGGGCAATAGTAATTGTCTTCAAATCAAGTGGTGCCGACAGGAGCTCCTTGAACACTGTCTCAGTATTGACAGAAGTCGGTAGGATTGCGCTTAGGCAACCAATAGAATCTGAGCGACGCTTCATGTCAATGCCAGAAATAAGAGGTGTGCGCATATCCTTCTCGGCAAGAAGCTTCTCTAGCGCATCAACACGGCTTGTAAGGCTCGTAACAAGGCTGCTTACAGTATCATCCTGCCACATAATAATGTGCGTAGGCTTCTTTAGAACTTCAGAATCATTTACAGAAAGACTGACGGTGGCAAGGGACATTTGGATTAGGGACCTTCCCTTATTCAAATGGCAAACAATCAATTTTTAAGGGGCTGACTTCGCCTATTCGCCACCTCTCTTTACACTAATGTTAATACACGCATCTAAGGTGCTCTCACGATCCTTGAGAGGCTTTGACCGCTTCAAACGCAAGGCACCGCCCTGCTCGCTCCACGCCTTGAATCTATCAAGCGAGAATCCCTGCGTAAAAGTATTCTGAAGAGATGAATCATAGAAGTCAATCGGCTTCGTATCAAGAGTCCCTAAGATACTAATCATCGGAGGCACCTGAACATCAACCCGCAACTTATTCACACCAATAACCTCTCGGAACTTCTCAATACTATAGTATCCTCCATAAGTGACAAGGCTCTCACGAGGAGGCGCAGGATACAAACGACCAACTGAGCGATACATACGGTGTAGTAGAGCCATTCTCTCCCAGCGAACATGAGAGTCCATGTGCTCGTAAAGCAGGTAAGCCAAGCCACATTGCGGTGTACAGAAGTTTCCATACACATGATACACTGAAGACTCCTCCTTCACAGGCAAGAATGATGGTGTGCCCTCAAAGCAGTGCGTACACCAAAAGCAATGGACATCTGTCTTAGACGGTGGTGTAAATGTCTCACCTGTCTTTACGGAATAGCACTTCAGAAGCTGAACCTTTTCAATCCTCTCTGACACAAATGGCTTTGACACCTCCTTTTCCTTAACAGGCTCTTTTAGAGGCTCCTTGGGTACAGGAAATAGGGGATCTTGTTTCTTGAGCTGCTCCTCAAGACTCATCTTCCACCCCTCTAGCTCAACTCCAATCTGGTTCTCGTCTGAACTAACTTCTGAATTTACCTGAAAGTAATTCTGATCTCCATCGTAGGGCTGGACCTGAGGAGGAGGACTGGGGTCATACTGTAGGGCAGTATCATTAAACTTGATTTCTGTGCTATTAAAGGGAAAATGAACAATCAAAGGACGCCGAGCCTCGGGCGTAAAGGAGCCTTCAATACCGTCAGATGTTACAATCGCAACAACCTGAACTGGCTTCTTCTCCTTTCGTTGACGAACCTTTTTGCCTAAAGGTGCTGAAGGAGGCTCAACGGGTGTTTCAGGAGCAGGAGGAGGCTCTTCAGCAGGTATCTCTACCTTTTTAGATTGTCTTTTCTTTACAGGCTTTACAGGGATACCTGACATTCTAGTGTAAATGAGGTCCTCCTCCTTTAGACTGAAAGGGACCCTTTGCATTCAATAAGGCCTAAGGCTAAAGAAAAGCTGACACATAGATGGCAGTTCTATTAGAACAATCAAAGTTGCCAGTAATTTTACAAACCATGATTAAGTTCCCAGAATCTCGAACTCATATGCTTTTCCTGGGTCCTTCAGGTTCAGGAAAGACAACCACCGCACAAAGCTTCGCCGTCGCTCTCCATGGCAGAACAACGAATAAGTTCGCCAGCCTTCTTTTTCTGAACAGCAGTGACGAGCGCAGCTTGGAAACGATGCGTCAGAAAATCTACCCCTTCGTGGAAAGCCGCATGCAAAGTCTTTTCTTTGAAGAAGGCAAGGCGCCTACGAAAGTCATTATTTTCGACGAGGCCGAAACACTCACTGACCAAGCCCAATGTGCCTTGAGACCTCTACTTCAACGAAGCGCAGAGCAGGTTATTATTATTTTCATCTGTAACAGCCTTTCACACATTCACCCACAGATCATAAATAAATTTCTAGTCGTTCCTTTCGCACCTACCAAGTCAGATTCCTTACAAAAGATTCTTAGCACAAAGGTCCCTCGTCTAGATAGCCTATATCGCAGAGGTGATATTCGCTTCTTCAAGCAATGTCCTAATCAGACACGATCAGTCACAAAATTCATTTTCCGCTTTCTACATGCGAGTTCCGCAGATGAACTCTACGATCTCGCCATGGAGGCAGGGACTCCGTTTAGAGAACGCATCACTTGGTTCATTCTTTTTAATCAAACCATGTCAAATCCGCCGTCAACACAGGAAATATCAACCTGGTCTTCCTTGACGGCATCAGAAACACAGCCTTATCTAGACATTCCTACTATAAAGGCTCTTCTATACAAACTGTGGGCGAATAGGATGGCGACCACTTCAATGCTTAAATGTTAAGTCAAAATAGATGGCTAAGACCAGAAAGAATAAAGTGTTCTCTGACCATTTTATTCGTTCTAAATTAACTACAAAAAATTATGATACATATCTTGATAAAACCTTTTATTTTGGAGAAGACCCATTCAAACTACCTGCAGATGATGATTGGGATCCAAAAACAGGTTCATGTGCCATACATGCTTTATTTACAATTGAGGCGCTTGGTAAAAAGATTACAGAAAAAATAAAGGGATACAAAGGATTTAATGAGGCAACCGTAAAATCTATAGAAAATATTCTATCTAAACTTGATAAGGGGCACCTTGTAGAATTCACTCATTCCTACAGAAATAAATCTCTTATGAAATCCTTACCGAGAAATAATTTATATGATTCTCATGATTTTATATTAGTGAAAGGGGGTAGAAAATATTTCTTATCTCAAGGATTCCAGTTTGAATATAAGCATTCATTGACCTCTTACACAAGGGAACAAGTTGAAACAATGTTAAAAGATATTCTTATATATCTTTGTGATTATGAAAACAAAAAGTTATGGAAAGATTTAGATTTATCTTATTATAAGAAATATTTCAAGGCTGAACTCTTAGTTGGAAAGATGGACCAATTACAAGTGGATCCTGAGAAAAGAGTTAATGGCATTATATTGGAATATCTAATAATCTAAATAAGTAAAAATTGATTTAACGCCCACCTAAATAAATAAGTCCCAATGGAATCATCAGCTCTCAAGATAGGCCCTCTTCGTATATCAACGATGGTAGTAACCGCACACATAGGAACAACAATCAATCTCTTGAAGCTGCTAGAGCTGTTTCACGAGAAGGCAATTCCTCTCACATGGCCCGCCGAGGGCTTCCTCAAGGTCGAGTATAAGCCGATTCTCCTCGCCAAGCCTAATGCCACGCCCCAGGAGGAGCAGAAGGCCAAGCAGAAGGCCAAGGCGCAGGAGAAAATCGTCATCGGCACCTGCTCACGAGATGAGCTGACAAAACGGAAGAAGTCAAAGAATATCTTCTTCAATCAATCAACCCTCGTTGTCCGTCGGCAGCACTCGACGAACCCCAAGGGCGAACCTATGTATAAGGAGGTGAATATCAAGCTGTTCAAGAATGGCGGCATTCAAATGACAGGCATCCCCTCTGACACATTCGCACAAGAGACTCTAGCCTGGCTCGCCAAGGAGCTTTCCAGCTTCTCAGAGCCGGTGCTTGAGGGCCCCGCCAAGCCCCATCGCTACAGCATCCAGCTCATTAACAGCGATTACCAAATTAATGGCAATATTAATCGTGAGAAGCTCCATGAGGTTCTCATCAATGAGTATAATCTATTCAGCAGCTTCGAGTCGACGATCTATCAGGGCTGTGATACAAAGTATTTCTACAATGAGGCCGCTCCGAAGGACGCAGTTGAGGGGATTTGCCCGTGTGGGACGAATCTCTGTGCTGGCAATGGAGATGGCACGGCCATTGGCCAGTGTAAGGAGATTACCATTAGCCCCTTTCACACAGGTTCCGTGATTATCACAGGTGCGCGTCGCTTTGAGCAGATCGAGAAGGCCTATGTGTTTATCAATAAGATTCTGACGAAGCATTGCTCCGAGGTTATTAAGCCCTTCCCTCCCAAGGTTGAGAAAAAGCCCGTGGCTTCAAAGAAGAAGTAAGCCCTTATCAAAATAAATTTTCTGCCCACTGCGTGGCTTGCTGCGGATTTTTTGCTTTTCAGGCTCCGAAACTCCCGACAGAATGAGTCAGCCTTCATCTGCCGTTGCCTTACCAACGCCTGCCGAAGTCCTACCCAGCCCGTCCACGCTCCTACAAGCCGCCAAGCTTGCGATGGCGCAGGATAAGCCAATCCAGCTTGATTACTACGCCGACACCGTTACGGGCAAGGCCTTTATGGGCGAGGACACAGATACGAAGGAGAAGATGCTCGTCAAGTCAGCCGAGGAGTTCACGAGCTTGATCCAGAAGGTTTACAAGGTTGCGGATGATTACATCATCCTCACCGAGAACTCTATTTACCTCGCCAGCGGCAAGATCCAGAAGCGCCGTATCCAGGCCAACTCGCTCAAGAACGACGAGTAAATTAGTCAAGTCAAATAGAGAATGATAATAGCCTTTATAGGTAATTGTCAAACAGCATCATTAACTTTTTATTTTCAACAACTATTGGATTGTAATATACAATGGTTATTATATGGTGAAGAATTTAGAGGCCATTTAACTGCGTGGTCTGATAAAGTAAAGAATAAAGTTTTAGATTATAATATATCGCTGGACATAATAAAAAATAGCGACTTTATTATATATCAAGAAATATGTAAAGAAAAGTCAGAATTCTCTAATTCTGAAACTTTAAATTCTATAAAAAAAGACGCATGTATATTAATCAAGATTCCAAGTATTTATTTGGATTATTCTGATTATGACAATTCCATAGAAGAATTAAAGAAACGAGAAATACAAAATTCAGTTGATATTACAGTTTCAGATATATTTGAAAATAATAGGGACAAAATTCTTTTACGCGGGCTATGGCATCCAACAACATTTTTATTCTTAGAAATAATTGATAAAATATGTAAGCTTATGAATATAGATACTTTTTCTTCCAATACGAAAGAAACTTTTTTACAAGATGATAATTATATGGCTCTGCCTTGAAGTGGCCCTAAAGCTAGAGTTCTTAAATGGAGTAGTAAATGCTATATACAATAGCAGGGAAAAAGGATGGATTTGGTTCTCAATACCAGGCAATCATGTCAGGAATAGCATTCTGCGAATCTAAGAATTATACATATATCCACACCCCTTTTAACAGGATGGAGCATGATGTTGATGTAGATCAACTGAATGAGTTTATAGGTATAAAACAAGATATAATAAATCCATATATGAATATATTTGTTGAAGAATATTCAGGAGAAGTACATTATGCTCCTAGACCAAGTGTGTATTATACACCATCTGTATTACAAAAGATTCGCGGCTATTATTATAGCACGGCAAAACCAGTTGTAGGCCAAGTTGATATTGCCATACATATTCGTAGAGGCGATGTTAATGAGACAGAAACACGGCGGTATACAGGCAACGCAGTATACTTTAAAATAATAAACACTCTGCGCAAGCTATATCCTTTTTACACAATTACTGTATTTTCAGAAGGTGAAACAAGCGATTTCAAGGAACTTGGTCTAGAAGACAGCTGTTTTGTATTAAATGGCGATATTACTAAGACATTTCATAGCTTAGTAGTAGCAAAGATTTTAATTACGGCAAATAGTTCTTTATCATACGCAGCAGGATTACTGAATGAAAACACAGTATATCACGATCATGAGTTTTGGCACAGAAAAATGGATAATTGGATAGATCTTAAGAATTTAATACAGTTATGTGATATCTAGTGCTTAAGCACTAGAAATCAGAGTGAAGTTCCTTCCCTTAGGGCCGGCACTTCTCGGTGATACAAATATATAGCATAATGATATGCCGCCGTTGATTTTAGTATATTATTGGATATATATTCTGATAATCCAAACCAGTGAAGAATACACATATACAAACAAGTGTTCCAGTCTATTCCATTAGATCTGAATACTTGTTCATACTTCTGAATGTCTCGTGTAAAATCTAATATAAGATTATTATTATTTATATCAAAAGAATAATTCTGTCTACTATTGAAAGCGTCATAGCCGCTCAATGCGTATAATACCTTACTAAAGTCGTAGTTAGAATCTCCAAACAAAAATGTCTTTCCAAAATAGCCACGCGGATCGATGAAGCAGACCGCTCCATCTTTTAACATAGTATTACTGAATTGACAATCGCCGTGGATTAAGTTATAAGACCCTTTTGGCCCAGAAGCACATATTCTCTTATATAAATCATCTATTATATACTCTGTATTATATATGATTGGAATGTTATTTATAGATTTTATATTCTTAAAGTATTGAATAATCGGCTGAATTTTCAATAATCTATCTTTAATTTTCGTATTAAACTCTATGGTCAAGTCATTCATAAAAACATCTGGCGCCACTTCTATTGATGCGCAACCATGTAGGACATTTAATGCTTCTATCACCAATTGTAGATTGGCATCTGTTTCAGAAATTAAAACCCCTTCTACTTTATCTAATATAAAGTGTTTATCTCCATATTCGTGTATCTTAGGAAAGGGCAAATCATACTTATGAATTGCCTTATAGTATTTCATTTCCTTTTTTATTAGAATATCTCCACTTGGATGAACAGATTCTTTTCTAAGTAGTCCATTGCCGAGATCTGTAATCTTATTGAAATAGCGAGTTGTGTATAGAGTATTCTGTTCTTTTTGAACGGCCAAGAGTTTATCAATATCACCAACATCGACTAAGGCCTTAATGTCGTAGGATTTGATGGACGAATAGACCTGAGGAATCAAATCACAGATATCTTGCTTAGAATTTTCATACTTTATGGGAACAAAGTTCTCAAAGTAGAATAGGCCAACTATATTTCCACCATTCTCTTTCACAATCGTATTCGTAAACTTATATCTACAGTTAGAACCGTGCGTAAATATGACATTCCCCTTGAATACACTATGGTCTATATCTACCGCTGGAAATATGTCACACCAAGTTATTAATACCTTTGTATTGTTAAATTCATCGCCCAAGGCATTATACAAGGTATATGCGTTTTCCTCTTTATCAATAACAACATTCTTAATCGTGTATTTCACATTACACTGTTTCAGATAATACTCACTAATAGAATTGTATTTCTCTTCAATAATTAGCACAATATTATCTGTATAGAGTTTCCAGTAATTAATTGTATGTATGAGTATATTCGAATTATCTATATTTACTAGATACTTTGGTATATACTTCGTTAGATCATAGAGTCTTGTTCCTTTGCCAGAAGCACAGATAATAAGATTATCGATCGGCTTTTTGAATCCCAACGAACCACCAGGATGAAATTTCTTGAAATCTTCAATTCTGAGAGATACGATGTTTTCTGATAGAAGCGAGCCGACCGTATCAAGAAGCATCATAAATAGGACAGATGAAGTTGTTGGAGCAGTATTTAAATGGCATGCCTCTTTGAAAGTATGGTTCATTGATATATCTATATCAACATGATTCTTGAGAGCGGATTCCTTGTTAAATGAAATACTAATTTGAAGTATATTAAAATGCTTAGTAAAATGCTTTGACACATTGATTAATTCAGTAGTGCTACCGCTATTTGATATATAAACAACAACATCGCCATCTTTGAACTTGCCAAATTCTCCGTGAAATAGTTCTTCGACATTATTTGTCAATACATTCAGTCCAAGAGATGACCATGTAGAAACAATCTTATGACACACATTGCCAGATTTCCCAACGCCAAGAAAGTATATATTCGTTCTGTTTATTTTATCTTTCAGAATATTGTATAACATTTCGATGCTTCCCTGTAATTGAGATCTCATACTTGTTAATGAATCTATGTATATGCCAAGTCTTTTTGTAATATCATCTTGTAGCTTCCCTGCGCCAGATCCAATAATAGATGAAATCTGAGTATAGTCATCAATCTTGACAGATTGTATTTTATCATAGTAATAATACTGATCGTTACATATAAAAACCTTATCAACGCTTAAGTCACGCACTGCCAAATATCCTGCGAGGCTATCTTCGAAAATGACAACATCCTTTGATTGGCATTCTGTTAATGCCTTTATGTATAAATCGCTTTGTGGCTTGGCCCCTAGATTAGAAGAACTTGTATACCATTTATCTACCATTCTTAACAAAGGGTGACATTTCTTGATAAACTCAACTCGTGTGTCAGAAGAATTTGTCACTATAACAATATCCTTGCCCAATTGTATGAGTTTCTCTATAAATATATCAGCCCCTTTTATATATTGTGGAATATATATATCAGCAAATATTTCCCCCTTTGTATCCTTATTTATCGAGTTTCCTTTAGTAAAGGCCCCTTTTAAGTTTGAATGAAAGATTCTTTGGTAATCGCTATATGATAGTTTATCATCAAGTAGCTTATTATATGATAAATAATGAAATGGTTCACTATTTATAATAGTTCCGTCTAGGTCAAATATATAGGTATTATACCCATATATACCCATCTAATCTAGCGTGAGATCTTTACTTTAGACCAGAAGCAGATTGTTAAAATGATCACAATTTAGATGAAAAATATCTTTCATTGTGCTTAGTAAATACTCATTTAAATAATAGTATTTTGTCTTCTTATTAGCAATACTCTTCTTATTTAAATGAAAGAAGGAGCCGCCAGTTTGACTAAATATGACAATATCACACTCGTCTGCTATGTTAGAACATATGACTAAATTTTTTCCATCAAACGATGGAGTTACATGTAGATCTGTTTCAAGATTTGTAATTCTTGAACTAGTAATTCCATGGGCTCTTGCGAGAATAATGTGATGATTGGGGAATCTATTCAATATATCTTGGATTAACATATCATAGTTCCTGTAATTTCCTGAAATCATATTATATATAAATATCTTAGGCTTATCTATTGCCTTGATAGTATTGTAAGATGTATCTGTATCTGGCAATTCAGGTATTAAATCTTCGTAGCGTTCCACAATAAATGCTAGATCAATTCCATGCTTACTCTTTATCTCAGTAAATAACTTACGCACGAAGGGAATGCGATCATTTAGATTAATACAGTCTATGTTATCTTTGACAAGAATTTGCCACATGTTAAGATACAAAGTCTCATTCTTGTATACCCATAAGGTTGAATGATAATTATGAGTTAAATTCAGATCAATGTTTTTATCAAACATCCAGATATTTGTATAATTTGATATAGTTACAGCTGTGGAAGCAAGATCCTTATAAATGAATGAACAGCATGCCAGCTGTATATCATATTTATGGGATGGATTACTTTTAATGATATTTTTGACAATCTCCAAAGTCAATAATATATCTCCATTATGTGCCGGATTGAAGAGGACTATCTTCATATACAGATTTATTTGCTTTTATTAAAGTTGTCCAAGCGCATCAATTGAACTGGCTGATATATATACTATCAGCAAGATGTTGAAACTTGCTATTTAGAAAAGTGGCATCTTTTGTATTTGTATGATTAATATATAAGAACCCAATACTCTTCATATAGTCAACCATATGTCTTATAGAATTTCCAGAGGCATTTTCGTATTGAGTTGTTTCTGCCTCCATTGTCACAAATACAACTTTATCAGAAATATATGCCCCAGCACTTTGAATAACAGCAAGATCTATTCCCTGAACATCTACCTTAATATAATCAATGTGATCTATTTTATCGAGAGGGAGTAATTCAAAGAAGTCAGACAGTTTAAATGATGGCACGCTAATTACTCTGTTTAGAGATCTTCCAATTGCCTCCAATACCTTGCTCGGTTTTAATACACTAGAACATCCCACATCGGTATTTGTTACATGGAAATCTACAGTTTCAGAATCTGTATTTCCGAGGGCAGCTGGGACAATTATAAACTGATTATCGAGCCACTTTGTGTTAATTACACTATTTGTAAAATACTTGGGTTTTATGTGTGGCCATACTGAGTCTGGTTGACTGTAGTATGCTCTAGTCTTTTCGACACAGATTGGCAATGCCTCAAAGCCAAATACCAGTAAGTCGTCTGGATCATGGTTCAACCAGTTCTCAGTATGAATCGCCTCACATGAAATACCAATATCGAACTTGATCTTCTTTACATATGATGGAATAACAATCTTATTCTCATCAAACTTTACACCATTCTTTAAAAGGATTTCCTTTAATAAAACTGCCTTAGAGCTCATATATGTGGTAGATCATCCTTTGCTTAAAGTCTCCTCTAACTAGTAAACAATGGAAGGAATAGAAGATCTCTCATATGATGAATACACGAAGGGTGAGCTAGAGCAAGCTAAGGAGCTTACTCTACAGTCATTAAACCATTATAAGAGCCTTCTAGATAACGAAGAAACAATGGCCTCCCTCAAGGATGGTGATAGAATGGCCTTACAGCTGTGCTTTGAAGAAACCAAGAAGGAGATGGATTTGATTGAGGAGGCTTTGGCTAAAAAGTGAAAAAGTCCCCAGTGTAATAAAAGTAACAATGGAGCACAAGTCAACCTTTGAGCTTCTAGGAGAGCCTTCTGAACAAGCCCCTGAATCTAAGGAACTGGTTCTAGGAGTTCTAGGCAGTTCATCAGCAGCTTACTGGAATCGTGAGACAATCACAGATATTATGAACCCGGTCATCGGGGATCAGGACAAGATCCCATCCCTTTTACACATTCCCACTGATGGCGCTACTTCACTTCTTATCCAGATATGGGCTGAGAGACAGGCGATTAAATGCGCTCCTATTAACGCTGATTGGGTTCGTCTCGGGCGGCGCGCAAGGGCACTGCGAGATGCTCGTATTATTAAGGAATCAACACATCTCATATTCTTTGTTGGAAGCAGGTCTGATTACTATGAAAAAATAGCAATCAGAGAGGCTAAGAAGGGTAAAACTGTCTACACGATTGGCGCAGATCGAGAGTTGGTTAAGTGGGTTTTATAGACCCTTTACATAGGGGAATTCTTCTGTCTTGTCACGACGCCACCCTCAAAACCCTCCTGGACGACTGACTCAGAAACCTTGGCAAGTAGGCTGCGGTCGCAGATGATGTAGTAGAACATCATGAACGCCGTCGCCAATAATAAGGTGATTACAGGCTGGAGGACAATCATCACACCGAAGAAGTCTAGCTTCTTGATGCTGAAGAATGTTCCGACCGCTAGGAAAAACGCCATTAGCGCAAAAACTGCGTAAACGACGAACCAAAAGTAAAAGAAATTACAAACTGTGTTGTTGGAAAACTTCTTCATCCAGGCGGGCTCCATTTTTTCTATTTATAGAAGCCAAATTTTTTACGCTACTATAATTAGAAATGGCAACAAGAAAGGTTTCTCGGAAAGCTTCCAAAAAGAGCCGTGTGAGAAAGGAAAAGAAGTCTCGTCGTGTAAGAAGACAGCGCGGCGGTGCGAATCATTCTCTTGCACAGGGTGCGGAATTTCTATCCAGACACACAAACCAACACGGTGGTGCCTTACTAACGGGATCCCCTGTTGACTACACGGGAATGCTTCCTGATTCACTCCGGATGGCGGCTCGTGTCGGTGGTCTAGATGAGAGCTTCCGTGCGGCGTCTGGCATGAGCGACACAGAGATGGCTCTCCAGAAGGGTGGTCGTCGCACTAGAAAGGCCAAGAAGTCAAAGAAGTCTAAGAAGTCAAAGAAGTCAAAGAAGTCTAAGAAGTCTAAGAAGTCAAAGAAGTCAAAGAAGTCTAAGAAGTCTAAGAAGTCTAAGAAGTCTAAGAAGTCACGCAAGTCACGCAGACAGTCAGGCGGTGCTCGCTATGAGGGTGCTCCCCTAAGTGCGTCACCTATGCTCCTAACACCAAGCCAGGCGGCGCGCGCGGGAACTGCGGACTTCTCCAATCCCCTCTTAAGATAAACTTAATCCAAGGTAATAAATATGCTTTGAAGAATCACCTTGTGAGTCTCCAAAACCTTCTTCTCCTCCGCACTCGCCCGAACAGTGACTTTCACTAGCAAATCGCTGAAACCTCCCGCCGAAGGCAAAGGCAGAGGCATGCCAAGCCCTTTGATCGTAACGATCTCTCCACTCTGAGTGCCGACAGGTATATCGATAATGAGTCCTCCTGTATGCGCAGGATGTGACTTAATAGTCCGCTTACATCCTAATAAAGCCTCGCCTAGCCCTATAAGACATTCATGACGAAGGAAGCTTCCATCCCGAAGTAAATCCAACTCCTCATCCGCCTTTGTCAAGCTGATAATTACATCACCAGGCTTCTCAAACTCCGCCTGATCGCTACACATGCCTTCAAAGGTTATGATGTCACCCACCGACGCACCGGCCTTGATCTCAGACTCCAAAACCTTTGCTTCACTAATGAGTGTCTTGCCATCACAACCCTTACACGGAGTCCCCTTTGACTTACCTTGACCAGCACATGCCCCACACGGTCCACGATTTACTGCCATCATTCCAGGCCCGATTTGCATGAGGGTTTCCTTCATACCAGCACCTCTGCACTCAGAGCAAGTCTTCCAGTTCAAACAACCTTGGCCCGAGCACTCCTTACAGAATACCTTACGCTCCAAATCAAAGCGCATCTTCTTACCGAAATAGTAATCATGTAAGCTCAAAGGAATCTCGTGCATTTTGTTGGATCCCTTTGGCCTCTTACCCTGTGTGCGCTGTCCTCCAAACATACCCCCAAAGAGCCCACCTAGATCTACATTCATACCATGCATGCCACCCATACCAAAGGGCATACCCATACCAAAGGGCATACCCATATTAAAGTGACCACCCTGAGGTTGCGGGTTATCATTCGGGTTCGTATTACCCGTCATGTCATACATCTGACGCTTCTCAGAATCACTCAGAACATCATAGGCATTCTGAATCTCCTTGAACTTATTCACATCGCCTCCCTTATCTGGGTGATTGACCTTTGCCAAGTCATAGTACGCCCGCTTGATATCCTTGGAGTCGGCGTCACGGCCCACTCCCAGAATATTATATAAGTCACTCATAATCTAATACCCTCTTTACACACTGGTTTAGACCAGGGCAATTAGATACTAAACTCTGGTGGAATACTCTTTAAAATTAAAGAATTATTAAGAACTTTAAATGTAATAACTCCAGTATTACCTGAATAGTCAGCAGCAGGTGTAGGAGTAATATTTGTAAAGGAATACAATCTTTTATAGCCGCTTCCAATGACTAGAGCATTTTCAGCATTTCTTTTATCAGAATATACCTCAATAAGTAAATACTTTGTTTCATCGTCAGGTGGAGTAATAAAGATATCAAACTCAAAATTCTGATAATACGATGGGGGTTTGCTTGAACTTATATAAATACGTAATAAATAAGATGATGGTGTATCGGTTCTTAAAGTTAAGACACGAGTATTAATGCTAAAGTTCTTTGATTTTGTTAAATCAATAGCAGCATAAGCCGGGCGTTGTTCAGTTATTGAACCAGATTTTCCACCATTATTGCTTAGAAATCCAGTCAGAGTTACACTTTCTAAACGATTATCATTCTGAGCGTAGTGCCTTAACATAGATGTCATTTATTTTCTATATAAAATCCCGATTTTTGTCAGCCGGTCTAAGAACATAGGGTTTATATCCTAATAATGGGATGGACCTCTCGCCTCTATGGGCAAGATAGTATATTCCAATCGATACGAGAATCATTCAATGACATGCCGCATATCTTTCTTACTGGCCCTCCAGGCTCAGGGAAATCGACCTTCCTAGAGGACTTGATTGAATTAATGAAGGCCGAGGCCCCTTTCAAAATAGAGTCCGTTCTTTGGCTTAGTTCAGAAAAGGACCGTGGAATTCACACGATCCGTGACAAGGTCAATGACTTCTGTAAGAGGACGCATTCCAAGCCGAATGTTCTACGGTGGATTGTCATTGACGATGCCGACACACTTCCTCTCATAAGCCAACAGGCGCTGCGGAGACCCATGGAAACCTTCAATCATCTGACTCGTTTTCTGTTTGCGAGCAGACACGCAGGAAATCTCATTGAACCCTTAAGAAGCCGTTGTCTAACACTTGAGATAGAACCAATTTCTCCGATTGACGCAGTTCCCTTGTATATGACAAAATACAAAATTCCTTTACCTGTTCAAGAAGAGTTGAAAAATTTTTGTATACGCAATTTCATAAGCATTCATGAGGTAAAGTCGGTTCTAAAAATATATAAGGCGTATCATTCGTCTGGAATTAAAAACCCTTTAGATAATCTGAAAACCCTTTTACCCAGTTCTACTATGTATACAAATAAGCTTGTAAATTCCATAGGCGATAAAGATGCTGAGACTATTCGTGAATCAATCACAGGTCTGTATCTAAATGGTTACTTGTTAGATGATATATTACTATCTGTTGAGAAGAGTATTTCTCTTTTTCCAAGTATCGATCCGACAGTTCGGTTTAGAGTTTTACAGTTTACCATGCTGGGTTGGATATCAATTCAGCAGGGTAAGGAGCATTGGTTAGACACGATGGACGTTGTCGAACAGGTTTTAAAATCCTGATACAATCAGTAGGATGCCACCCATTTTTCGCAAGGAGCCTCCTCTAGACATTGTTCTAAGGGTGCTGGAAGCCTTTGGATTGAAGGGTCTAGGGGACGCCAGTTGGTTTACAAAGCCTCATATACGGCTAGATATACTCGAGTTAGTACTTCTAGATCTAGAACCATATTATATGCCTTGTAAGGCAGAAATATATCTTTATAACAAACTTACGGCGCAGCGGGCCGTTACGATTTTACGACAAGTTCTTAATGCTCGTGCCATTCATTTATCGACGAATGAACGAGGTAGAAATGGTGTGAAGACAATCTGGTATCAAATTGTCGCTGAAAACCCCCATGACAACGAGAGTCTAGGACATGTTGAATTTAATTGATTTGAGGCAAACCAACTTTCTCATTCTCTTTCTCTTTCTCATTCATCATTTTCTCCTCGCATAAGCTTTCTGATTAAACCACTTATGACGAGTTCCGATTCAAGAATTTCTTCTTCAGAACTCTTCAGCACCCATCCGAACTGACGGCGATCCATCAAATCCTTGAATGGTACAACCAAATATACCGAGTCACATGGCACTTCAAATCGTGGTGTGCCAACATTCGTGGCAAAAATATCTTCAAGCTCAAGCTTCTTATGTGTCTTGGGATTTCTACTAAGTTCACCCTTGCTGATAATAACATCATCCCTTTGGCTAAACATATTCATCCAGTCTGACTTAGCATCACCTCTGACTTGTAGTCCACCAAGCTGTGTATTCAAGCGATTCTTGATGATCTGTTCCCATTTCACCATCAATGGGTGAGATGCGCGTGGAACCCATAGCGCACGAAACCCGGGACAAGATGAACTATACATAGGGACATCATCCGTGCCAAATGCTACTATTTTATCTGCGGGCAAGGGGCCAAATCCCTTTAACGCAACGATCGAAGGAGAGAGCCAGAGTCCTCCAAACTTCGCTAGAACTGCCGTGCGAATCCAGTCCTCTTCAGCGACATTTACTGAAGCACCGAACTTTCTTAGATTCGTAGGAAGGGCATCTTCGCCTAAGAGCTCCTTTACACCGGTTAAACCATTAATAACCTCGACCTTGTAATCACGATTGGCAGCGACAATGGATTGGTAAAAGAGATTCAGGATAGGTATATTTAACACATGACCACTACGAGCTCCAAAGTCGGACCATTCACGAGCATTGACTTCGGAATCATTGTAGTACAACCATATCTTAGGGTAGGTTAAACCTATTTTAAGGCTATCGGCATTGATTTCAACACCCTTTCTGAGACGACCAGAACGAGCTTCAACAAAGGCAGCCATGGCGACTAAGGCAATACCGGCCCCCAAAACAATGTATTGATCTACCTTCATTCTAATTAGCCTATCCATTTCTAATAACTAACCTCTTCATGCGTTCAAAATAACTATTCTCTGCCACTGCCTCTTGCGCCATGGTTAATTTACGACGCTCTTCTCTACGAAGAAGCTCTTCTTCTGCCTGTTTTAGCTCAGCGAGCTCACCTCCGGCTAGAGGCGGAGGAGCCTTCTCCCGATCCTTTGTCAGTTGTTCAAGGTTACGGCTGTCTACACGAACATTCGCAGTCTGATGCGAAAAGGTATTATACTCCGTATAGGCTTTCTTCAAATCTGTATAGGCAACTCCCCTCTCATTCGCAGCCACGGTATAATCATCACGGCCAGTTCTTCCTAGCTCAGTGGCAAAGCCCATGCGTGATGCCAGAGAAAGCTCCTGTGCGACCAGGGCATTTGATTTAGAAGGACCCTTCTTAACTTGTTCATCGGCAAACATATTATTAAAGACATCACGATTGAACTTACCGCCGAACTTTGGACCAGACTCCACGGTGGCGTCACCACCTTTCAACCAATCACCATAGCCTGATTCTTCTGGATCAGGAATACGAGTTTTCTCAAACATGGTATTGAATACATCCAAATTTAGCTTTGATGGATTGAGCTGAATAGGCTCAACCATCTTCCATGCCTCAGCTTCTACACCACGACCGTTTGATAAGGCAGTTGGCGCTTCAACCTTACCTTCCACCTTTCGTCCGCCATGAATTCTTGATAGAATATCGCCCAAGTATGCGTAGGCACGAGTAACGGCCTCGAACTCCTTTTCTGAACCACCCTTATCTGGATGTGCTCGCACAACCGCCTTTTTATAGGCAGCTTTGAGAGCTTCATTAGTAAGTGCCACTTCTTCCTCGAGATCAAGGATTCTGAGACAGGCGGAAAAATAATTGAGGGCCTTTTCATTACCCTTTTGACTACTTTGAACCTGGGAACCCTTATGAACTGTGAGCTGGCCCTGGCCTTGGCCTTGGCCTTGGCCTTGTCCTTGGCCTTGTCCTTGTCCTTGGCCTTGGCCCGAAGGCTCGCCAGGCAACTTCGGTGGATTATAGCCCGCCTTGACTTGCTGAGCATAATGTAATATGTGACCGTATATCCCCGCTGCCTTAAAAGCTTGCGAATGCTCGGGAGAACTCAGAAGAGTATCAATCATCTGCATCCGAGTCCCTGGAGACTGTATTGATAGTAAATTTTGATATATACGGAGATGAGCATCTGATACTCTAGATGCCGCCTGACCCATCCCTTCTAAAGTGCGCTGCTCAAAATCTCACGAATTCTTCCCGCAGTCAGCACTGGTATAAGCGCTTCACATTCCCATAGCCATTTTCTTCCAAGTGAGAAAAACCCAAAGGTGCGAGGCCACATTTGCGGAGCAATGGAAGGAAGACGCCGAAGTTCAGTCTTACGAACCAGCCCCCAGCTTTCTAAGGGAAGGACCATGGCCAACTGTTCCTGTGGTTCCGGTCGGATTTCCTCTTGTCCTTTTTGATCTATGATCCCTGTGGCACTAAAAGAAGCAAGATCAGACCATAGTGGTGGGATCCACGCAGGGAACATCCATGACTTATTTACAGATACCCCCTGATAATAATCAAGAATCCACTGAAATCCCTTCAAATACTCGCCACAAATATAGTCCTTATGATCTTGATTAGAAGAAGGATTGATCTTATACCAGTAAGTATCCTTCCATCCTGGGGCCAACTGATGACCCGTCATAAGCTCATTCTCAACCGCCCATTCTAGCGGTAGACCCTCTGACTCATCCATACCCTTACCAACACCTCTTCTGGCTTGCTCTCGCTTCTTCTGAATCATGTGTAACATGCGAGAATCTTCATCAACAGACCATTTTTTGAAAATCTCGGTAAGAACATCAGGCTTATAACGACCATCGGCAAGTAACCAACCCTTGGATCTAAGTGCTTGAAACTGTTCAACAACACAATCATGTCCGCCGTCGCTGAGTTTATGAGTTAGACTATGAGGCAAGAAATCATTCCCCATAAGTGACATAAGTGCTATATAATTAAGAACTTCTTCCTCGCCTGCTATGTCAAGGCGCATCTGAAACTCTTTTATTTTTAGCAGTTGATATACTTGGGGGCCTTCCTTTTCAAGAGAGGCCTTATGGCCAAACTCCTGTTTCTCTCGCAAAAGATACATGTCTAAGCTGAGTTGCTCACCGACAAGCATCGTCAACAAAATAAGATCAGCATCTAATCCATAAACTATCACGGGGCCCAAGGGCCCAAAGGGGCCCTTTGAACCCAAGGGTCCCAAGGGCCCCTTTGCTGAGGCATCTCTGCTACGCAACCAATTCATAATCTTATGCTCACCCTCGCCTTCTTCATCTGCGCCACTTAGAATCCATTTCCTAGCTCCGCATAACCTCTTTAACATAAACCCCAGCTTCTCCATAAATCTGGTCCCAGGTGTGATCGCATTTGTATCCCATCCCTCACGGCGAAGCCATGCCGATTTGAAACGGCGCACCCTCTGTTGTCGGATTTTTGCCATTGGCACAACTCCGTCAACAGCAAGATATACAGTGGCCGGTTTCCCAGCAGCATTCCATACCTCTAACACAGTCCTCTCAATTTCGATAAATAATTCGGCTTCCCAGGCATCTATCTCATCTTCTGATTCACATTTGTAGGCTGGCATACCAGGCGCCCGAATACATCTATAAATAAGACAATTGAAATCAAAACACAAAATACTTGCTTGCCCTTGTATGGAATTTACTAAACATCCAGGATATTTCTGAATAATTCCTCTGAAATATGAAGGGATGCCCATTCCGCTAAATATTAAGGTTAAAAATTCCCTAAGTGGGAATAAGCTTTGCCTCAAAGTTTCTTTAGGGTTCCCGTGTTAGAAGGATGTCGGCATCTGTACCTGCGGTAGCACCATTAGCAGGAACACCAATAGTCCCAGGAGATGCTGTTGCTCAAATGGCATTACAGGCACCAACCATATGGAAGGTTATCCAAGATTATGTGCTTGCCCCAATGGATTCCCTCGTAAAAACCGTGCCAGAAGTTGGGCATTTATCGCCTGTCATCATGACTTTTGGAACTCTTTTCGTGGCAATGGTTACATTGAACTATCCCTTATTTGTTCTAGGCTTATCTTCTGGAGAGGCATATCTAGTCTATAATGCGATCAGTGGAGTTTCTAGTTTAGTCGCCACTCCTTTCAGCGGTGTCAAGACTGAGGGTGGAAAGGATGCCTGTAGCAGCTTTTATCAGGGTCTTTCCCCCTCCCGATTTGAATATTTTATGAAGAGAGGTTTACTAAAAGAGTTCCCCAATACACCTCTATACTTCATATGTTTCGCAGCTTCATATTGTATACAAAGTATGTTCTTCTTTAGTAAGGAATCTTCCGAACTAGGCCCGAGCTACAGCAATAGAATTTATCTAGCATTACTCGCCACAGGTATGTTTATTGTTCTATACACATTGTATCTAATCATAAATGGCTGCGATGGAATCTTTAGTTTATTGGCCACTATCTTAATAGGATTATTGGTGGGCTATTTGATATGCTACCAAAACTATTTCCTATTCGGCAAAAGTTCAGTTGATCTGATCTTTGTCCCCATTCTTGGAAAGCGATCTGGTATGGATTATGTCTGTGTAAGAACAAAAAGCTCCTAGTTAGATGGAGTCCGTTGTGTCTCTGAGAAATTCTTTAGGAGATGCCTTTATCACTCTCCCCCTATTATTACTTGGCTTTATCTTCCTCTTTGGCACTTTAACATCGAATACTGGTCTCTTATTATTGTTTATAGGACAGGCGGTCCTTGTACCAATTCTGGGCTTTCTTGGAAATGTTAAACTAGATTTTGTTGATCAACTTGTTAATGTAAAAACATTTCTTGCGTGTCTAGTGTTCTATGCCGTTCACAGTGGTGCGATGAGTTCTATGGCAGGGAATAATGGATGGGGTTTTATGAGCACACCCTTCTTGATAATTCTTATACAGTATGGATTCTTAAAATTTACAGAAGGTAAAATTACATTGTCACATTTTGATATTATAAATCCTGCGAATTTGTTTGGAATTCAATCAATCAATCCATCTACATCTGGCAACTGTAGTATTATACCGAATGAGAAGGATTCCAATAAGAGACCTACAGATTGGGTGAATCATATCGTATTTTTCTTTGGATTCTTAATCTCAAACGCTGTTGCGGTTTACAGCGAACCAACACCCAAGGTCACAGATGCTGGCACAGATCAAGAAATGAAGGAACGGCAGGCTAGAGTCGATGCCAGAGTGGCGAATAGAAAGTTCTTGACTGCCTGTATCATGGCGGTTTCTATAGTTGTTCTAATCTTATTGCTCGCATTCCGTTATAACAAATCAGAATGTGAAGAAACTATTTATTTGGCCTTTGTTCCAATCTTAATAGCAGGCTTTACTGGCGCAGCCTGGTTTAACATCATTTATAAGTCATGCGGTGTTAGACCTACGGATATATTGGGAATTGTTCAAGGAATGGTTCCAACAGAATTAGTCGATAATCCGATTGTCTGCGTAGGCAGCAACTAAAGCTGCAGCAACTAAATACCCATAAATCCTTGCCACAGAAGCAAATGTCTGGCAAATTCTGAGATATTCTTCCCTGGAAGATTTCCCATCTGAACCGATTCAAATACATTGGTCGTATAATCTCTCCATAGAGTCCGTAAACTTTCTTTCCCATTTCCCAAGGTCTCAGAATATTCAGGACCCTTAGGTTTCCCAAGTCGCTCATTGACTGCCTCGTGAAACTCCCATATCCATTTCCCTACACCTTCATAATTAATAGGGAAGGCCTTCCTGTGACTTTCAATATGTTGACGACACTCGGGGCATGGAACAATCGTCTCCAAATGTTGTATTAGCCAGTCAAATTCCCTGCGAGCATCTTTGCGTAAAACTTCTGTGACGGGGGTGTATTTTGTGGAATAGTATCCTATTCTGTGTAAGACTTGCCAAAGCCGTGGTCCCCATATTCCAGGAACTGGCATCTAAAATTGAAATTTATAGTATGCCATGTAAGCTGTCCGCACTCGACATGGCTACTTCTGCCCAGAATACAGCCTCTGCCCACTCCGTGGCAACGCCTCTTGCCCACTCCGTGGCAACGCCTCTTGCCCACTCCGTGGCTTACCCAGTCGTCGCAGAGATCTGGTCAACCTTCGAGGCAACCCTTTTAACACAAGCAAAACGCCTCGCGGAAGATATCGCAAAGTCTCACGGAAAAGACCCAAAAGAGCTCTGGTCAAAAATCAAAGGCCAGGTAAAGATTGGTCTCTTCGATGTTGATCTCGCAGAGCCCACTCTTTGCACCCATCAGCTTCACAACCGTGAGGGAGCAGTTCGTCTAAGATGCCGAGCGCCTTGTACTCTCGGTTTCAACGCATGCCCTCTTCATATCAACGCTCCTCATAGAGAGGAAACTAAGTATGAAGTAGTCACATGTGTAAAAGACTTCGCAGGACACACATATTATCTAGATTCTAAAGGAATCGCAAGAGACAAAAACGGAAAACCAAAGGGGCTTGTTAAGGAAGAAGTTCTTTACTTATTTGAAACGGGCTAAACAGAAAATCTGATACTTAGACTAATGAGCCAGATGGCTAAGAAGGCAAGAACCTCTTTTTCAAAAGAGAAGGCGAAGGCTAAGGCCAAGGGGCAAGCCATCCAAGCCATCCCAGCCATCCCAGTCATTCCAGACCCCTCACCACCTATTACACATTTTTTGCGTCCAGAAAAAAGATTTAATATTCTCCCTACAACTGCCACCAATCACTTAATATCAATGTATGCTGATATATTTCCAATGAATTATACAAGAAGACATTATTATATACAAAAACATTTTCCAATAACATCACCCTTTGCAGGTGTCCAACTTTATTTTAATCTTCCAGTTGATCCAATTAGCACTGGATGGTCAAAGGAGAAATCCATCGCCATAAGGAAAGCCCTAGCTTATATAATGCGTCATCGCTTCGCATTTAAGAAACTCCTCAACCACATACGATTCAAACGCCTACAAAAGGCGAATGAAGAAGACATCGTAACAGGAGAGGTTCCCAAATATCCAGTCCACATAGTATCATGGTCTGAAAAGAGAGTATATACATTTGAGGCATATACACTAATGAAAGATATTACAGAACGCTTACTACACCATGACGGATTATTCGAGGATCCGCAGACTCCAAGAAATCCATTCACAAATATCCCTTTAACACAATCTCAAACAATATCAATCTGGAATTCTGTAAGTCGTGCTGGAATTCCCGTTTCATCTGCCTTTACTCTCTTTAGAAATTCAAGATTTCTGATGAACAAATTCATGGAACAAAATACAACATTTCTTAAACTCAATAGTTTAAGAAAAACTTTCAAGGAGGCAAGGTCATATGATTATACAGATAGATTATTAGATTTCATAGACTATTCCTATAACGCAGAATCAATTGATTGTTCTATAAATGCTTTTAGAAATGCCTTAACAAATTATCCTAATCATCATCTAATAAAGAAATGGGCCAAGCTATGTGAAAAATACTATGAACCAGATATCTTATATGCAGGCAATAATCCTAAAATCCATCTTATGAAAGAGAGAGTATTGGATGAAACATATAGTTTATTACATTTACAAAGAGAACTTATATCCTTAAATACTATTGTAGAGAATATTCCACACGATCCTGTGATATTTGGATTAATGGGCTCTCTTGATTTTTTGTATGACGATAATTAGAATGTCATCTGGTATGACACCTAGCCAGCTTTTGGAAATCCGGCGCGTAAAGGCAATGGTCGCAGGGGCTGGAACTACTATGGATCCTCAGTGCTTTCTTGGACCGACTGGCCCCACTGGACCTACTGGACCTGCGGGCGCTACAGGAAATTATGGTGTTCCTGCTTCTATAGGATATTTCAATAGTTCGGTAAATTCTCAGCTGATTGCCAATGCCACGCCTGGCCTTGTTACATGGGTAAGCAGAGACGATAATTTTAGCCAAGGAACAACGGGCATTGATTATTCTGTTGGAAAATTCTATAACTATAGTGCGACAGATAGTATTCTTGCTAATGTAACTGGATTTATATCTTTTACACCTAACCCCTCAGGAATTCGCGCAGTATATGCGCAAGCCAATGGAATCGCTGGTAATATATATGGATACACGCAGGTTTCTGCGGCAAGCTCATTGAATGCACAGGGGCAACAAGCAGCTTCCTCTTCCACAATTGTCCCTTTTTCCTTTAATATATATCTAGCTGCTAGCAGTAGCACATATACATACTTTGAAATATACGTATATCAAGATTCTGGTAATGCAGGAGGCCTAACAATAAATTCATCGACTTCTCGTATTTCTATTACTCGTATTAATACCACAATGCAGGGAACACCTGGTTCTACTGGACCAACAGGCGCAACAGGCGCGCAAGGAATACAAGGCATACAAGGCCCTACAGGCCCAACAGGGCCAACTGGTCCAGGAGGAACAAATGGAATAAACGGAATAGATGGAGCAACAGGGCCTACAGGCGCAACAGGCGCGCAAGGAATACAAGGCATACAAGGCCCTACAGGCCCAACAGGGCCAACAACTCTAGGGAATGTTTTAAGAGTAGATGCTGTGAATGGCAACAACTCTACCGCCAGTATAGGCGGATCACCTTATCTTACTGTGGCAGCAGCTATAACTGCGATAGGAGCAGGAACAGGCTACACAGTCTGGATTCTTCCAGGAACATATAATCTGACCGCAGGCATAACGGTGCCAAACGGAAATTCACTGAGAGGTCTGAGTGTCCAAACAACAATTCTACAGATGACTGGAGTTACGGCCGATACTACACTTTTAACAATGGGTGAAAATACTCGTGTCGAAGATTTAACGCTAAGGCTTACATCTGCAGGACATTATACTCTCAAAGGTATTGTATTTCCAGGGACGACAACGGTAACAGCAAAGATACGCACCTGTGTCCTTACAGTGGATAATTCTACAGCCGCAGTAGGTGGTTCAAGTGTAGTTACAGGCGTGGAAGCCCTTGGAACAGGAACCTTAGGCTCAGGAACATTCTCAATCAATAGTCTAAAAGGCTCTACAATCAATGTTTATTCAAACGGCGGTGGTAATAAGCGTGGAATCTTAGTCAGTGGGACAAATCTCATGAGCACCCGTGATATGAATGTATATGTTGCACAGCCAGCAAATACCGCTTCAACCGGTTCCTATGTAGGTGTAGAAACAGCCGATACCTCTAACACAGGCTCTATTCAATTGAGAACAACAACAGTTGGAACAGTTCCACCCCTTGGGGCACAGGCATATACCGCATCAGATATTCTTCAGACAACACCTGCAACAATAACAAATCCCAGCTACTTAGCAAACGCCGGCGTTCAGGTGGGTCGTGGAACTGATCTTGTGAGTAAGACAGCGGGTGGAAAAGGTTTTACAACATATACATATGCGAATACATTATTCTATGGATTAAGAGGTAATCTAAAAGATGGAGCATCATCTGGATATTTATGGCCAGGAACACAAATCGCTTCAGGTGGTGGAAATGGATTCCCAGATACAACTTCTCCATCAGCATATTACAGAATTCAAGAAAGATGTATTCTCGCAGGTATATCTGCTGGTTTAGCTGCAGCGGCAGGAACAGGGAATACAGTAACTGTATTAGTTCGATATACACCCATTTCTACAGGTATTCTTACATCTACCCCTTTTACATTTGTATTTGATTCTACAACAACAAGCGGTAATTTTTATGATTCTTCTTTAACATTAAATACTGGAGATAGATTGCATGTATCTATATCATATACTGGAGGTAATGGTAATACGGCACATGATGCCACAATTCAGGTTGATTTATTCTAGGGGCTAAATCTATATGAATACAATACCTAGTAAAATGATATGTTTAGTAATGATTGTGAAAGATGAAGAGAATGTTATAGAAAGGTCTCTCTCTAAGACGCTCCCGCACGTCCAGTGCTGGTCCATCGTTGACACCGGTTCTACCGATTCAACCAAGGAGATAATTCACCGTGTAACAGCCGAACACGGTAAGCCAGGAACGCTCCACGAACGCCCTTGGGTCAATTTCGGCCATAATCGCTCCGAGGCGTTGGAACTCGCAAAGGCAAAGGCATCCAACCCTGACTGGCTCTTTATGATGGACGCCGATGATATATTCGTGGGGACTTTTCATACTGTCCTCGATCCCGAGATAGACGGCTACACCATACAGTTAAGGCAGGCAAATATTGAATACAGAAATACTCTCTTATTTAATGCCAAGAAGCCATGGGTCTATCATTTCCCAGTTCATGAATACCCCTTCTTACACAATGCCAAGACAGCCTCGCTAGAAGGTCTCTATATAGAATCAAGAAGGGAGGGCGCTAGGTCAAGAAATCCAAATAAATACGAGGATGATGCGCTCATGCTAGAGGAGCATTTTAAAACAGATAATTCTGAGAGGGCTGCCTTCTATGCCGCCCAGAGTTGGAGAGATGCTGGTAATATAGTATCGGCTATACATTGGTATGAGATACGAACTGTAATGGGCGGATGGAAGGACGAAGTTTATGTATCATATATAAATCTAATTAATCTGACTGACGACTTAGACGCAAAGCTGGCCTACGCCTGGAAGGCGATTGCGATAGACCCTCTAAGAAAGGAGGCAACGCATTCTATTCTAGAATCCTTTCGTAAGAAATCTGTATGGAGCTTACAAGCTTACGCAATGGGCCTCCTGGCCTTTCAATCAAAGGAAGTGCCTACACAGTCACTCTTTATTGACATTGATGTTCATGCCTATAAATTCTACGATGAATTCTCCATATGCGCCTTTTACACAGGTCATAAAGAAGTAGCTCAAGAATCTGTAAAGCTTGCGCTCATGTCAGCTCCTATAAGCCAAGAGGAGCGACTTTTTAAGAATATTGAGTTTATTTATGCATAGGTTAAAAAGCATAAAACTCTAATTCAATACCTTCATAAGTGGTTGTTACATCACTTGTAAAGGTCACTGTAACAGAAGGAGATGTCGTATTAAAACTATAGGGAACTAAATGGCCTGAAGATAAGGCCAAGGTCTTTCCGTAGGCATCATCGATTTTCATATAATCGAAGTATTGCTCGGTGTCAAACTTCAAGACCTTAATCATTAATTCCGTAGAATTTTCAGGTCTATACACAGTCTTTTCAACCAGCATATTGTTTGTATAGTTTAAGAGTGAAATTGTTGCAAGCAAAGGCAGAACCAGAGGCATCTATAATTAGGCGGTCTAAAATTCATACAATCCCATTAACTAGATGTCCTTTACCGTCCACGGTATAACTGGGAATAACGCAGATGAGATTGTACCAGGAATGTGGCTAGGGAATTACAAAGTTGCTACAGATGCCTCATGGTTAAGAGAAAAGGGGATAAAATGTGTATTTAATTGTACCAAGGACATCGCGTTCGTAGAGGAGACGCAGCGGAAATATAGAGTCCCTGTTGATGATAATCTCCAACCTGAGGAAATTCGCAATTTAGAACTATGGTCTTATGAAGTGGTATATAAAATGACGAGAGAATACCAAACCGGTCAACCAATGCTAATTCACTGCGCAGCGGGTATGCAGAGATCTGCCGCATGCTTAGCCATGTTCTTAATTGCCACTCGCAATATGAATCCAGATCAGGCCATTGAGTATATCAGAGAGAGACGACCCATTGCCTTTCGACCTAACGCTAATTTTATGCCTTCAATTGAAGGTTTCTATTATTCATATCAACGAGATATTGTCCCAACCATGTCAAAGGCATCCACTTTTTCCTAGCTAAGAATAGATGGCTCTAGAAAAGAAGCAAGCCACAGAATTTTATTTAAAAACAACCAATGTTCTGGATACTGGGGTTGATTTACCACTGGTCACTCTCCCAGCAGGAACAGTCTTGTTCAGAGGCCAAAGACTACCGAATCCAGCAAATGTCGACCCCAGAGTATTTTACAGCGACTTTTTGGGAAACCCCGAAGGCTCTCAGCATGTATGTCTGAATCCTACACACAATACTTTCTTTTATCCATTGCCTTATGTTGCCTTCGGTATAAATGATGTGGGTAAAACATATGATATTATGAATATTGTGGTTCTCGTTCACCCAATTACGGTTGTCTCTATGATAAGTCCTTCTCGTTTTGTGCGTGGAACAGTAAAACGATTCAGCGGGAAGTCACCGATTCAACGCTGTTCTACTTTGACTACAGGCCTATGTCATGAACCCAGTGCCAAAGAAGTAGAGGCACTACAGTATGACAATTGCTTAAATCCCGAGTATCAAATGCGTTCATCCACGCGTGGCTGGATGGCCATTGCTGAGCTCGATGCCTTGACAAGCAGGGCAGGAGGAGCAGGAAGCAGCTCTATGGCTTCATATGTGAAAGCCTTGGAATCCAGAAAGCCAGGCCAAGGAGTTGAACTAGTTGCGCATTCTTATACAGATTTGAACAGGACGAATGGTTTTCCTGAGATCGCTCTCTATCCCTACAGGGTCCATAAAGGTCTGAAGGCATTGAAGAGACCCTGTAAGGATATTAAGACTGCGATTCACTTAATGCAAAAAGAGGCTGAGGCCGATAACTTGAATTATCTTCCAATTGCCTCTATTACACGAGAAGGAACTGTTGATATGATTAATGGTCTATTCACTTATGAGCGCTTGGGAGTATCAGGGAACGCCTTTACAACACCTGCGATGAATAAGCAGCCAGATATTGAAGGCCGCTTGGCCGAGTATATGGATCTTCTTCAATCGAAGGGTCTTAATCTACCCTTCTATGGAAAGGGTAATCTGTCATTTGACACACGCACAGGATTCTATGTCTTCCCACAAGTGATACCACGCATGCAAATTACAGAAAAGGGCGAGACCTTCCCTTACAGATATCTTGCGATGCCTCTTTCTACAGAGGATGAGAGAAGAAGGGCGATTACATATATGCTGATGTTCCGCAGCATGAATGATGATAAGTTTATGCAGAAGTATGGTCTAGAAAAGGGCTTTGGTGTTAAACGAGCTATGATCTTTGATAGACCTCCTGTTCTAACAAATCTATTTCGAGATTTAGGGCTTCCTATCCCTGCGCTCTTCAGAGATGGCCTAGGAAGAGCATCTAGAATATACAAGGAGAATACGGCGACTGCTGCGCCTGCTCCTTCTGCTCCCTCTGGGGCGACTGCTACTTCGCCTGCGCCTAGAACTGCTGCTCCGCCTGCGGCTCAACCAAGAACACCTCCTTTGCCTCCTTTGCCTCCTACGCAACCTTTGCCCAAAGGTATAGTGGCAGCAAGACAGTCGATGCGTGAGGGAATGACAGTCAATGACATCATAGGTGGCTATGGAAAGCCAATCAATCCATTCGGCCTAACTGTCGAAGAACAAGAAGAACTTGTTAAAGAATCTCAAGTTTCAACAACTCCACCAGGAGCGCCCGACTCTCCACCTTATCGTCCTTCAACACCATTAAGAGGTGGAACAAGAAGCAAAAAGGTTGTAAAAAGAGGTACGAGAAGAGTTAAGACAGTAGAACACTTAGCAAAGGCGTTTAGTAAAGTCTGGGCTAAGCTAGGTAAAAAATGAATTTTCGCCTAGCCCTGAGTATAAGTCCCAACACGAAAGCTAAAATGCCAACCATTGTGCCTTCTCCATCTCCTATCCCGATGCCTAATTCGGCATCAAAGACACCTGTTTATTCGCAAAAGCTTCCCTCCAAAAGGCCGTCGCCAATTTATTCTCAACGCCCCCCCTCGAAATCAACGACGCCAAGCTACAGGCCTCATATCATGCCTATCCGAAAGGCTGATATGATTCCTTCTTATTCTGCCTCAACCACTTCTTCTGCTTCTGCTTCTGCTTCCCCTTCTGCTGCTGCGCATGCGCATTCACACTCTCTCCTTATTTCATCTCTACAAGGACTCGGAGTAATTGGTATCCTTATGTTTCTAGCCATGATACTCTGGGCGATCCGTGGCGAAATTAATAGGAACCGTCGCCTAAGCAAAAAGTCAAAGGCCGAATTTACTCAGAGCGAACTTATTATTCAACAGATCAATCCTACGGCATACAGTAAGCTAAATTTGATACGCCGTGCTTCTTCAAACAGCTTAAATTCATCAGGCAATATAAGCCCAGTATGAATCAAGCCATTGGAGAAATCTGCCTTCTCACAGCGTCAGTTTTTTTAGTTTATCTTTATGTTTACATTAGCACCCTGAGATGAACTGCTGCTACTATCAGTTTGAATTCTTAGAAAGAGGTCTACAAGTGAAGTATGACAAAGAGAACTCAACAACTCAATACATCCCTTTTACACAGATCATTACGATTCGTTGCGAATATATATACGACGAAAAACTTAGTGTTGTAACAATTATTCTAAAGGATTCTATAAAATACTCATATACCTTCAAGGGCAAAGACCAAGGTGAAGACTTTTATAAAAAGGTTATTAGTTTTATTTAGCTGCCGTGGAGTGCCAGTAACAAGAATTCTCAACCGCCCACGCAGCGCCAGGTGTTTCGTCAATCGATGGATAGACCCATTCTTCATTCCATAACTTAGAAATTACGCTGTGATTCTTCCACCGACCTCCCTTAATTCCAAAGAGCACTTGAATAGCTCCTCCCATAACAATACAGATTTTCCCTTTTTTCTTAAGTTCATTAGCAATAATCATCCCTAGCCCTCCACAGCCAATCAGAACAATACGCGCTCCCGTATTCATCACAGTGCCAACAACATAAGCGACAGCCTCTTCCCATGACGCAGGATCATCTTCCCATGTTGCGCGACCAAGTGACATAGAAGGCGCATAGCCTGTATTCACCCAAGACCATTTAACAGAAGGCCATATAGATCCATAAGCTTGAGGCCAGATAGAGGCTTCACCCTTCTTAACTTGCGACTTCATCGACTTAGTAAAAGAGGATACAACACATACCTTCTGTCCCTGTAAGATATTTGTCCATCTGAGATCTGGATTAGAATAATAGGGTTCCAGTCCACGCAAGACAATATGGGAACCCTTATAGGACCAGTTTTCTAATAGGATCTGCTCCCTCTTAATGATAGGAGCATACCAGCCAGTAGCCAATATATCTGCGCTCTGAAAAGCCTCCTTCGTGGCAGAAACCCATCTCTGAATTGAATCCATAGATGAAGGGAAGACCCCAGCATTTCTCTCTAACACAGCTGCCGCATCCTTCGTTATATATCCGTTTTCTGATTCCCAACATACATCAAATTCTATAGTGCCGAAACGACCTACTAATAAGCCAGTATTACTAAAAAGTGCTTGTTGTATAGCAACTAGAATATCATGTGAACCTTTTTCAGCAGGGTCCATAAGGGCCATTCTATTACTTATTATTCTTTGGCTTTATCCAGCTATCCAAGCCTATTGCCTACACCCTGGAAAGGAATGAACTTTGGAGGAAATCGGCTTTTATGAACGGGGGCAGGAGCAGGAGCAGGAGCAGGAGCAGGAGCAATCGCCACTCCAGAAGGAATCATAGGTGTATCATCAAATGATTGAGAATCTAAAGCAGGTGCTTCAGAAGGCGACGCAGGAGAAGAATCGCCAACAATATCAAGTGCGATCTCAGCGCCATCTAGGAAGACAAGGCCATCTGGCTCACACGACTCCAGAACAAGCATCGTTCCTTCCAACGCCGGCACAGGGATGATCTGACCTACCTGTAGCACCCCCAGCTGTGAAAGAGGCTCCTCAAGAAGATCACGAATATCTAAATCTGGTCCCGTTGGAGGGCCTAACATTCTGAAGTTAAGGCTTGTCGCCCGAGGCATCTCCTCAGATCTCTTAAAATCAAGATCAATCTCATCACCATCAGCTACGCCTACTGACTCCATAAACCACTGCGGTAAATAAAGGACCTTCTTCCCCCTCTCAGAAGGAACAGGATCGCCTATCGAAATATAAGAATCACCCAGTGTTGAAATACACGCAATCCAACGAGCCGATCCCTCTCCAAGATGAAGGCGTTGTAGAAGAGCTGCGCTAGGACGAGCGCTCCAAGAATCATCATCTGTCTCAAGAAAAGCCTTAGAATACAGAGTCACGAAGGCCCTCATTGTTGTCTATGTGACATTTGTAAAGGCACCAGCCAAAAACCAATTTTTACTCCAACTATTAGAGGATGAAATCCATAAGGATTTTTCCACAGCCCCATAATCATAATCAAATAGAACTAATCAAAGAAGCATTTGATGTAATTGGTATAGACGATGGCCAAAAGTTAATCATAAAACATCGTTTCACATCATTGTTGGAAGAATATGGAGACCGTGCTTGGAAATATGCCTTCGCATTTCACTCTCTTCGTATAACAATTACAATTGGCTCTCTCATAGTTCCAGCCATTCTATCTGTTCAATTTACAGGTTCTCAAACCAGCGAGTCAATTTATTGGATTGTATGGTTCTTGTCATTATTAGTGACAATTAGTAATGCTCTTGTAACTTTATTGAAAGTAGATAAGAAATATTATACTCTAAATACTGTATTTCATCATATTGTAAGTGAGGGATGGCTCTATATTGAGCTTTCAGGTAAGTATAGTGGATATAAGACTCCTGGAGAAACACCCACTCATAAAAACCAATTTGTGTTTTTTTGTCACAGTCTTGAGAAAATCCGTATGAAGCAAGTCGAGGATGAATATTTTAAGCTTACAGAAATAAACAATAATGCGAATCAAACACATGATCAGCTTATACCTCCAACGCCATTGAAGCCTCTACCATTTTCCACTACGGCCGAAGGAATAAAATCCAATGGTTTAGTAAATGACTCAGTCAGAAATACAACAGTCTTATTTACACCAAGAGAAGAAGATGAACAAGACACGGAGAATTCCACGAAGCTCCAGCTTGGAATCTCTTCAAAGACAACCAATTAAGCTAAATGAGATTCCTTCAAGATGTCAGTGCGTGAAGTCATGTCCGAATAGCTGTATTAAGGGAGAGGCCTTCTGCCAGGAGCATGAATTCTGTAAAAGAAGAGCACCCCTCAATGGATATGAGCCACCATATGAACCGTTAAGATGGAATAAGAAAAAGGAAGTTCGTCTCACACATAATTGTTTTAGTTATGCCTTCAATATCATCGACAAGAAACAAATCGACGCATGTTTCAAAAATCCTAAGTGTTTTACGGCCTTTCATCAGCCTGGGAGTATAAGTGGTTTCAGAAAATTTAATGATACTGATCCTAAGACATGTCCGAACATGATTGGCCGTATGTTTGGAGATAATCCGAAAGATGTTATACCATGTACCTTTGAGAAGGCCTGCCCAGCTGGTATGTCGAAGATTGCCTTAGTTGTAGATCAAGATCAGGATTATCATTATCTCCGTCAAGATAAACCAACTGATGAAGAAATGAAGCTACATCCAGATAATCCAATAGGCTATTTCTCACAGAAAGGTGGTTCTCTACCTGTGACAAACAAGGATGCCTTGGGAAATAAGATTTTTGATGTCGCACTCGCATATCATAACTTCACACCCAAGAATAATCTGAATTATGATATACTCTGCGGCTATTTCTGTGTGTCGAGAGATAGACCACTGTTCATTAAAGTGGGTGGAAAGCGCAACAAGAAATACGCAAAGACACGCCGTCTTTAAAGAAGTGCTAGAGCCTCGGCAGCCGTCATTCTCTTCGTAGGATCACTGTTCAAGAGCCCCTTTAACACAGTCCGAATCTTAACACTATGTGTCATCCATACCGTATTGATAAAAGTAGGTTTCAAGAAACACTTTTCCAATATATTCAAAAACATTACACCAACTGCCCAAGAATCCCATGAACGCCAATTCTCCTTGAAAAAAGGCACCCAACTTTGAGAAGGTGGATGTGTCGACCAGAATTCTCTTAAATCCTTGAGGGCAGCGTCAGAATTCATGCCAAGCAATTTATAGGCAAGTGAATACACATGCTTTTGTTTAACAGTTTGTTCTAACGCAAGGCGCATATCTAGTCCAGCATACAACGCATTCTGGACAGATAATTCAGGTGGTTGTGGGGGGAACTTAGGAGAAAAGTCATATACATGTCTTCTAACAACATTCTCTGTGGTCTCATCACCTAAGAAGGCGGATCCAAAATCTATAAGTCGCAAGACTCCCTTGTTCACTAGAACATTGTTCTCGTGTAAATCAAAATGGCAGATTCCTTGGTTACTCAGCTTAGCAATTGCCGTCAGAACATGCTTCAATGCTGGAATATAATGAATATCTGACACATCCATCTTGTAAACAGGAGTTCCCGCAAAGGGAGATATAAGCTGTGTTAGTTCAGAATTCTCAGATTCTGTATACACCCGACATTGGCCCTCATATGGCCGACGAAAATGGGTAAAATTCTTGGTAGTACAAGAATCTTCAGCCTGGAGGACATAGTAGTTTTCCCAAGCAGGAATGCCCTTTACCAGAGTGGCAATAGATAGTTCAATTTCTGTATTCTTTTTTCTGACAATTTTTCCGACATTATTGGCAGCGGCTTTCGTTTTACCACACGGGAGAGCAGGTTTCACTACGCAACCATAGGTCCCTTCTTGAATGAGTTTAGACTCCATCTCTATATTCAGAATAGTATTTCATGAGAAAAGGGAAGCGCTTCAACCATTAGATGGAAGTATTTCCCCTAATACTCCTTTTTACACTAATTATACTAGCCCTCTTTATCACAGCTGAACTCTTCTTGCCTAGCGGCGTTACAGGATTTGTAGAAGGCTTTACCGGCGCTGGTAGCAGCTCCTACTGGTCTTCCTTCATAAGCGCCCGTAGCGATATTGATTCCACACAGGAAGATGCTAGTTATATAAGAGATCCTCGTTATTTTAACGATTACGCCGATGTGAGTCGTATTGGAGTCGCCTATGATTTCTGTAGAATGTTGGCTACAAAGACAGAACCAGACAATCTCTTCTTTGCCTGTGCTCTTGCCGGCACTGAGAATTTAGATTCTATTAGATTCAGAACTCCTGGCACTAAGGACGGATTCAGAATCAGTTACGACGATTACATGAGAGACATAAACGGCGACGGAAGAGCAGATTATTGTCGTATCTTGCCATGGAAGGACGGTTCTTATCAGCCGGTGTGCTCATATGCTAGAGATTTGGGCTTTGATGGTACCGAAAAGGTAGATTCAGATCCTCCTGGAGCTATCGCCACTCTTTTAGATTTCTATGATGGCTGTGTAATGTGGCTGAGATTTAAGGGCGATATGCTCGATACTGTAAAGAATGTTACTACTCATATCAAGGGTGGTTTAGTCATAGATGAAACTCCTCGCCGTGATCAGTCAGAGGGTCTTGAATTCAATGGCAATCAATTCATAAGAGTTTCAGATTCTTCAGATTTATCGATTGGATTTAATATGCCAATGCGCTCAGTTCGGTCATGGATGGTATGGGTTTTCTTTGATGAATTCACAAACAATGCCAAGATCTTCGATTTTGGAAACGGAGCTGGTAAGGACAATGTCTTCTTAGGAATTCTTGGAAAGGGAGATACAGCCACGCAGGGCTCAGATCTCCGACCCTTGTTGTGTGGAAAGGAGGAGTCCACCGTTCCGACTGAGAAATCTGGAGCTCAACCGGTTCCAGAAATGAGTCCGAAGCGCTTGATGGAAACAACGGAAGCCAATATCAATGAATACACATGTGGGGGATTTTCTGAGATGCCTGAGAGGAATGCGCCTTCTACAGTGAAGCCACTTGACGCAAAGCTTACGGGCAAGGCAACGCTCCTCTTTGAAATCTGGGACAAGCAATCAAGAAAGATGCGTATCAAGGTTGCTGGGGCGATCCCTCAGAAGAGATGGACACATGTCACCATTACGGCAACGAGCGATGATGCTTTCCGGCCCGATATTTCAGTTTATATTAATGCGAAGAAGGTCTTTGAGAAGGAAAGTGGTTGGCTTCCTGCTGCCTCCTCTATGACAAACTGTTACATTGGCAAAAGTAATTGGTCTTCCTCAGGTCAATACGAAAATCGTGATGAAATGTTTAAGGGTCGTCTATTCGATTTGCGTGCGTATAAAAAGAGTTTGTCCGAGGGTATGATTCAAGATTCTTTTGATTGGGGTAAGGAGCAGCTTGTCATTGGTGAATCTTTACCACCTGTTTAATTAGATGTTTGAGTGGTTACTTGGATCGCCAAAACCTTTATTGCCAAAGACTGTTACCAATGTTAACTC
>Ga0247722_10000184_pt1 | contig 39750 bp, 31 predicted proteins | sample MSEWelMarce3H_FC_FD_189094 | JGI IMG/M metagenome (GOLD analysis project Ga0247722, IMG submission 189094) | Subsurface sediment microbial communities from gas well in West Virginia, United States - MSEEL Well Study Marcellus 3H_FC | ecosystem: Environmental > Terrestrial > Deep subsurface >... | reverse complement strand
ACTTGAGGATGGTTATGGATCACACCCCAGAGGACGTAGGATCGAAACCTACCACCGGTATTCCCCCAAACCCTTTTTTTTACTCTTACCCCTCTCTCACCATCCTTCTCATTATCTCCTCTTCTTCTCTTTATCATTTCACCTTCTCTTCTTCTCTTTATCATTTACCTTCTCTTCTCTTTATTTAGGAATATTTTTTCGGTATATTATATATAAAATATAAATCACAATACATGAAATCTTCGCGAAAATACGGCGTTTCAAAAAAACGTAATAGACGTATGCGCAAAACAGTTAGATCATATAACAAAAAACGTAAAATAAATCAAGTTGGAGGAATGGAGGGAGAAGATCATAACAGTAATGTCAGAAAATTGATTGAGTTTCAATCAAGACTCGGAATACCATTAGAACATTGTGGGTTTGAACATATTTTTACAAGTTTGGTTAACCGTGGTGTTTTCAAAAGTCAACCAAATTCTGATCAGCTCTTTCGTAAATTGTTTGGGCGCGGAATGTGGGGTTCCAATTGGGTTGATATATTTCAAGCACAGCTTGACCATCCCATTGAACTATCTGTAGAATTTCTTTCGTTGGCACCAAAAAAGGTGTGGAAACATCTACTATTACTAATGCTCGATGAGGGTATTAACCCTGATATAGTAAATATGATTTTTAATTTATTAAAATCTTATGTAAAGTATAGAGGAATATCTCCTGTATTGACTTTGACTTTTCGCTCGTTGAATGTAGATATATTTAAAACGGTTAGAGAAGAACATAATAAAAATATAGCTAGGACTATCATAGATCTATATGAGGTTGATGAACAAACTGATGAACATTTGCATATTGATAGATATACTCCTGAATGTGTGACTCTTTCTCTTATGGATCGTATAAGACCACTAATGAGATGGGCACAGCATTCAGATGTTAAACCAAGTTCACGCCCTTGGAAAGTACTTGTTGATGATATTACAAGGAAAATGAGGTCTTTGAAACATACTATATCTCATAATTTCCCTGATGATGATGCTACTCCTGGGTTTGGATATTATCAAGTTCGAGCAGATGGTCCACCGGGTGGATCAGATATTCTTCTGAAGGAGCTGCTAGCCATAGATGAAAATCCTCTAGACGGTGTGAAGTGGAACACTTTAAAATTAGACGATAAAAAGGTCGAAGATGCAAATAAAATGTTAGAGATAATGTATTTACTTTTGAGTGTATTTATAGATAAAAAATCATTACTTCTTGATAGAGTTATATCTCTACCTGCAAATTATGGTACATTTGATATACAAAAAAACAGTCTCCATAAAAGTAAGGAATGTATGGATCTTATTACAAAAGAATCGGACAAACAAAGAAGGAACGCAGAGGCAGTACGTCCGCTGCCTGATCGGGCTAGTCAAGCGCGCCAACTGCAGCATCGGGCGGTTTTATCTGAAATTATGCCACCATTAATTGCACAATCTGTTGAGTGTGGTACTTCACAATCGACTTTAGATCTTCTTTTTCATTGGTGTCATAGTCAACGCGTAAGTCCCCCTTTGTTTTTTGATGATGCAGAGAATTTTATAGATCCGAGGGTTGATAATGCGGTTGGACAGGCGTTTCACATTTGGGATTATAGCGTTTTTTCACAATTAACTGATCGTCAGCGTGTTGACATATTGGAACCTGTTAATAAAGCAGACACTGAACGCCAAACCACCCCTAGTCTAGTTGGTTTTCGGTTTCATATTAATACGGTAGCACGACCAGCAGCACGACCAGCATCAGCAGCAGCACAACCAGCAGCATCAGTAGCAGAAGCAGCAGCAGCAGCAGCAGCACGACAAGGACCGCCGCGCAAGGTTTTGACGGAGTACAATGCCGACGATGTTGCGGCGGTTGTTGAAACATGTTTACATCCCATATCAGAAGTTACAATGCAAAACTTTAAGAATTTGGTGATCCACGGGAGAAGACTCGTGCGATTGGATGTTGAAAGTTTGAAAATACTTATTGAATCACAATTTGACGATCCGCAGTTGGTTGAACGTATGGTTCAATGTCTCATAGAGTTAAAGAATGCATAAAGGATAAGATCTGATAGAGGCGCAATACGAGAATGAGCCATCCCACATTGATATTATACAATTAATCAATAATAAATAAATACTTATTATTGTTTTCCTTACGCAGATAATGTCGAATTACCATTTGAATCTACATGTATTGTACCACTAACAATTTGAGAGCGTATCACGCTACTATTCGTTGACCTGTTACTCGCTACGCTTCGGTTTGTAGGTGTGTTTGGTATACTACTATTCGGAGTCAAATGATTCGAATTCGCATTTGAAATATTAATTCTTGTATCTGAATTACTATTTTGATTCGTAACTATATTTTCTGTTATATTCGAAATATCAGGCGTCGTATTTCCCAATTGAAGTTCTCCTCCATTTATATTCGATAATTCGGTGATACTGTTATTGGCTATAACATCACTGCGTTCAGGGCTTCCTTCTCGACTTCCGTGTCTACTAGCATAATCATTGTCGTCTTCTGCACTATTTATTTTTACTTCGGTTAGTCCATTGACGAAGTTCGGCTTCTTTACCTTTTTGTATCTTCGGTATTTTTCGTTATATTGCACAATAATATCGTCATCGATTAATGGAGCTATATCTTGCATATTTTTTATGTCTGTTTTCACGATATTCATCATATTCTCTGCTGATACTCTCTGTGATCTGTTTAAAGACAACTCTATCTGAATTTTTTTATATATCTGTGAAAATTGTAATGAACAGATTCGGTGCGATTCTGCCCGCTTTGCGAGTTGAAAATACGTGTCTACAGACTTTATAATTCCAACAAACACACTTCCTATACCTAAAATGATATTCATCTTATCATATTGCAAATCTATACCTGTTATAAAACCAATCGCGCTACTTAAGATAATAACTGGTATGTTAATGTAGTTCGATCTGCGATAATACTTTTCATAAGATATTCTATGTAATATAGATAACGATTCACATTCTTCGGAATTCTCCTTAAGGAGTTGCTCTAATTCTGAATTATATCGAATAGGAACTGCTGTAGCCATAAATAATAAAAAGTATGATTATGTATAATTGATATAAAATAATATATATAATCAGAACGACAAACCAAACACGCTGATTTATTCATCTACCACATCAGAATATAGATTCGTGTTTACTAGGTAATACAAGTGCGAATAATCCGAGCGCGATAAACCAGAGGAGATAACTTAGAAAATATACATATTCAACGTTAAGCATTTGTAATGATTTGAATATTATCCAGGAAACAAAAACTAGCACCAAAAAATAAAAAAACTTACTACCAATAAACCCCATTTTAATGTGTGATAACCAACACTGCTTCAATATACTAATAGTGTATAATATATTATTCTATACATTTTCACACTATTTTTGTGTCTTCACTTATGAGATTTTGTATTCGCGAAATAAATAATCATATGTATCTGGTATACTTGACGTATCAACGTGATAATAAGTTAGTTGCTGAAATCGATCGTAATCATAAACACACCAGAATGGGGGTATATTTTCGTAATCTGATTTTTTCATTGTACGATTTTTAGTTCTTGTGATATCATCTATATTATAGTTCCCATTGTATATTGTATTATAATCTCTCGCCCACGAATAATCGTATGTATGAAAGCTCGGACTTCTATCTAAATATTCTATATAATTCATATCTTTCGGTATACTTTTTTTCTCAAATAACTTCTTATTAACCTTATATTGTTTTATTATCGCATTGTTGTATTTATCATCTATAAATACGGTTTTCATCTTACCAGTAAATACTGCATAGCGGGTAATGCCGCCGTTTGTATATTTTTCTCCTCCTTTACTGGATAACGTCTCTGTAGATAAAAACATATTTTTATAATCGTAACACCCCCATCGAAACGAGTTTTCAAAGTCAGTGAAATAATAAAAAGGTCCATATCTACTCGATAATGGTTCTCTTCGTAGTCCGAACTTCGATATTGATTCCGTATAACAAAAATTAGATCCAGTATATAACACTACAGGAATTTCTAGATTTTCACCGTTTGATTCTAATACGATTAACTGCGGATGTTCTATAAATAAATCAACTACTGTAGTATCTATCGGAATATGCAAATATCGTTTATTATTGATTATTTCTGTAGCACATACCCAGAACCAATTTTTACCTTTATTTTCCTGGAACGAAATAAAATATGGATTATATTCTTGATTAAAGAATATCTCGTAAAATATATAACATTTAATTGAGTCTGTTTTATAATACCCTTTATATCTGAACTTCGTCGAAAATAATTGGCGGATGGTATGATCGAAAATATTTTTCATAGAATCCGGCTCTAATTTACTTCGTTTAAATTTGGTAAAAATACACGATCCGTCATTATGATACAATAAAAATTCAAGAAACGGTATTTGTGTTTTAGTATTTATTCTATAGATCACGAATTGAAATTCATATTGATCAATATCTTCGATTTCATCTATATTATATAATAACTCATTTTCTATAAAAGGATATCTATACATTACCATATTAGCAGTATCAGCATATTCAACATAGTTTGCATTTGTCGCTGTTGTCGTTGTGATATAGTCGTGATGTTCGTATTCATCTGTGTCTGATTCTTCGTTTATTTCTGTATGTGACGATGTTTCAGAACGTTCGCCGCTTTCATCATCACTATTTTTAAAATACTTATGACGAGATTGTGACCGCGACCTAGACCGCGACCTAGACCGCGACCTAGACCTAGGTGATTTTGTATCTTTCTCGCTAACAGATGATTTTGCATTTGTATCTTCTTGTGTATTATGGTCAAATATACTATATACTATTTGCTTTTTGTCTTTACCTCTACTATAAAACATTTTATATGCAAATACTTTACATATAAAATATATATTTATTTATCTTTTATTTCGGTATTTTCATCTTAATCGCTTCTTTTACCTTTTCTACTCTAGATGCGACTAAAAATTCATTTAGACTATTCGCACTTTCAGTATCATCCTTATAATAGGTTAACAATGCATTTTTCAGTTGACCTTTATTAAGAGGTGGTCGTGTTTTAGTCTTTGAATATACAATTTTACCGTTGGTAATATCAAAACAATCTATTTCATTTTTACGCATCACATTCATCAATGATGCTGATAATTGTTGATGAATTAGCTTACGTTTTTTTATCTCCAGTGTTAATGTGCTTATTTCGTTTTCTACACGTATCCATTGTCGTAAATAATCCTTAACTTGCTCTTTTGTTATTGGATTTGATTCAGATGTTACTTCTTGCGTCGTATTTTGTATAGGCTTATTATGTTGCTGCGCCTGTTGCTGCGCGGGTTGCTGCGCCTGTTGCTGCGCGGGTTGCTGCGCCTGTTGCTGCGCGGGTTGCTGCGCGGGTTGCTGCGCCTGTTGCTGCACGGGTTGCTGCGCCTGTTGCTGCGCCTGTTGCTGCGAATATCGTTGTTGTTGGATATTCAACTGTTGTTGCTGTAATCGCTGTATATAATCCGATTGTTGCGACATTATGTTTATAAAAACCAAAGATTATATAACACTCAAATTTCCAAATATTTAGCTAAACGACGATCCGTATAAAATAATATATATACATACATTAAAACATATTAAATGCTAAAACGTGTTAGATTAACTCTTATGGGTGATATCCATAATAATCTTAAAAATGCATCATATACACCTGGTTCCGGCGTAGGATCGACGAGTATAGCTGTACGACGTGCTAAATTACGTCAATCGTCCAAACCATCTCCTGTATTATGTCCTTTACAAATTTTACCTGGTAATTCTAGGGCAAATAGCTTAATGTGATGTCTCTTGCATAATGATCCTTTATTATACTTTGTATTATTATGTTCTTTACCTTCATCCGTATTTTCATAGACCTTTACACCACACATACTTCCTTTCCGATTTCCGGAAGTCAAGATATAAGAACATTTTGTAGTATCATTATTATCGTTACCATTAACAGAAACAATTATATTTTCATCTTTAACCTTAGTATTAACCTTAGTATTAACCTTATGGATAGAATTATATTTAGATTTAGAAGTATGAGATGGTTTTGTATTCATCATTTTTAAATGCGTTTTGCATAACATTCCAAATGATTCATCATATGTTGGTAGATTATTGCATACCTTATCCGATAATTTATTATCATAATAACAGCATTTCATACTCGGCATACACAAATTCGACGGAGAGTTAACATATCGTATTTGTTTTATATCAGGATAAGGATAATATGGTAATAATTTCGGTGTGATTGTTCTACAATACGGGCATTTTATCTCATTATAACTCAGTTTGGTTGTTTCCATATTTATAGATGAATTGTAATAATGAACTACTACATTATTATCAGTATTTATCGTATTATTGGTATTATTGATATTATTGGTATTATTGATATTATTTGTTAAATTAACATATGATGCAGTCATTGTAGATGCGATGCTTTTAGGTAATACAGAACATTTTTGCATTAAAACTTCGACAAATAATGGTTTATAATTAAATTTATGACCGCATTCTAGGGTTATGTGATCGGGAGTCAATAGAGTTCCCGTTAGTAAGCATTCATTTGAGTCATTTGTTTCTAAAATAACACCTTGAATATCCTGCAATTCTTTGAAAAAATCAATACCTCCTTCAATCATATAGTTTACCATTTTAGAATGGTATTATAATTATTTTATGTGATAGTTCTATAATTATTGTATAACATATTTTTATATAGTATCTATACTACAAGAATATATTTAGATATTTAGATTAGATAATTATATTCATATTAACTAATAATAACAATATATAATAAATGGTATCAAAAAGTGTATGGGGTCCGTGTGTATGGATATTGTTTCATACATTATCCTATAAAGTGGTTCCTTCGGAATTTGAACTATTAAAATTCGAGTTAATTCAATATATACAGAGGATATGTTCAAATTTACCCTGTCCCGAATGCACTCAACACGCAACAGAATATATGAAACAAAATTCTCGCCGTATTTCAGCAATCAACACGAAGGAACATTTACAAGAATTTTTAGTTGATTTTCATAATTCAGTAAATGTTAGAAAAGGAAAACTGGTATTCACGTATGAACAAGCTGAGAATAAATATAAGCTAGCAAAAACAGGTACTGTGATACAGTATTTCTTTCAAATTTACGGAGAAAAATCAAACGGTAATCTAAAAATGATCACAAACGGATTTCAGAAACAAATATTATTATCTGAATTTTCTGCGTGGATTATTAATAATTATAGTAAATTTTACCAGTAATTATTACCAGTAATGTGAATATAATTTATTTTCGCATAAATAAATTATAATAATAATAATAATCATAATAATAATATAATATATTTCTTAAACACCAGGTACAACAGGGGAACCGTTTTTATAAAGCTGACATTTAAACGATTGCTTTGCAGGACGTTTGCATACAACATTATTACTAGTTAGGTCATTGAAAAAAAGTAAACTTTCTAGTTCATTCGAAATTAGAAAATAATAGCTTGCTATACCACTAACGATACCTATTACTGCTCCAACTAAGACACCTTTAAAGTCTGTACAACTATTTGTAAATTTAACAGACACATCTACCATAAATAAAGTAACAATTAATCCGACAATCCAGTAATTTACGTCGTTATTAACTATCATCGGCATAAGCAAATATATAAACGTAAATGAGATAAACACGCTGTTAAAATTCGGAAGTGTATACTGAGTAGGCATTAACGGAAAGTCAACTAAATTGCATATTGGTGGTCGAACTGCTACTATCGGTTGATTATATTTCAATAATAAACTAATCCCATAACTAATAACCGATGTTCCTAGTATGAACAATAAATATATTAGACCTTTAATATTTTGATTAAAAATAGAGACTAATACTAAAAATGTTCCTAAAAATAATGGGGACATTAACCCAAGTATTTGAATAAAATTCGATAAACTAAACTCGAGACCCATTTTGATATATTTTAATTTTTATGGCGTTCACTTGTATATAAATGATATAATTTAATTTAATGTTTGTTTCAAATAGTGATGATTCGAACCTATTTATTACGATTCAAAAATAAGTTAATTCTAATAACATATGCATACGTAAATGAGTGATACAGATATAAACACAAAAATTTATATAATATAACTGAGTAGTTTAACATTCGTTTCTATACACTCGTATATATCGTGCAAGTTCATATAAAATGGGAATACCAAGTTATTTTGTAAATTTAGTAAAGTATCATAAGCAAATTGTGAAAAGAATAGGATCACTTCCAGTAGTGCATAATTTGTATATGGATACAAATGGACTTGTTTATGATGCTGTTAGAAATTTAGGTTCAAATAAAGGTATGTCGAATGATGATTATGAGAGTGCGATCATTGAGTTGGTATGCTCGAAGATTTTGGAATATATTCATTTATTACAGCCTAAATATAGTGTATTTATAGCATTCGATGGTGTTGCCCCTGTCGCTAAATTAAATCAACAGAGAGAGCGCCGGTATAAGTCCTGGTTTACATCGATAGTCGAACAGGCTATAAACAATACGGCAATTATGAACGAAAGTAGACTAAATAGAGATAAAAATGCGAAATCGATTAATAATATCGTTCATAAAGCGTGGAACACATCATCGATTACGCCAGGAACGCAATTTATGAATAAATTGAACACGCGAATGATTGATTTTGTAAATATTCAAAATAGGTTAGTTACTACTAGTGAAGTCAATGATATATCTAGTACACCAGTGAAATACATCTATTCAGGAAGTAATGAACCAGGAGAAGGTGAGCATAAGATATTTGATTATATTCGATCAACGCCAGAATATCACAAAGATACAACAACACTTATTTATGGTCTTGATGCGGATTTAATTATGTTATGCCTAAATCATCTACACATATCAGAAAACATATTCTTGTATCGAGATACACCTGAATTTATTCAGTCGATTGATAGTACTCTTTCAAAGGATGAGAATTATTATCTGGATATTCCATTGTTTGCGTGTTCATTAGAGAAATTAATGAGAGATACAAAGGAAACTGGTATTATACCGGATATGGGTTATGTTCCACAAAATGCAGATTCAAGTAAATTGGTTGTTCAAACCCACAAAATAACGCAAAATGTAGTAGCTGCAGTTGATGATTACATTCTTATGACTTTTATGTTAGGGAACGATTTTATGCCGCATTTTCCTTCGATTAATTTAAGGACGACGGGTATGAATGTATTATTACAAACCTATGCGCATATATTTAAAGGAAGTAGTGATTATTTGGTGAAACGCGTGATTTCGAAAAATAAGGAAGAAGGTACAAAAAAGATGATTAATTGGCTACAATTTCGGTTATTTATTGATCATCTCGCATCAAACGAGCACAATAGATTTATGGACGAGCATAAGACTAGAGATAAACAAAGTAAGCGCTTTGGATATAATAATAATAATAATAATAATAGAGAAAATGCAAATGGAAGATATAATGAATCGTTACACTCATCTAGAGTAGTAGGTGGATCTGTATTAGATAAACGCGAAACAGTCACAGAAAATGAGTTCAAGGTAGACTTAACGGAGTTAACAGGAATTGCGTGTGATAAAATAACTGGTATGGTATCGAATAATAATACAATGAATGAATTTATGTCTATACCACTACGAGACCGATCAGTAGAAAAATACATTGATCCGTTCCGGGAGAATTGGGAATACCGATATTATGATGCATTATTTGGAATCGATATTTATGATAAAAGCGCAGTAGGAAAAGAAATGAACCGTTCGCAACAAATATGTGTGAATTATATGGAAGGATTGGAATGGACGTTACAATATTATTCAAATAAATGTATTGATTGGAGATGGTGTTATAAATACGCATACGCACCATTATTGTCTGATTTAATACGTTATATTCCGCATACAGATGTTACGATGATAGTTGAGAAAGAGAAGTCATCAGTTCTCGATATGGTACAGTTATGTTATGTATTACCGATGGCTAGTCATACTTTATTGCCGTCAAAAATAGCAGAAAAGATTAAAACAGAATATTCGCATTATTATTGCGATAAATTGGAGTTTAATTGGGCATATTGTAAGTATTTTTGGGAGGCTCATACAGAATTGCCGCATATTCGAATTTCCGATTTAGAAAGAGTTGTAATTGCTACGCAATAATTCATCATAGGAGTTAGACATCGATTCAAACATTTGCGGCGTTTTTTCTTCGTCGGATACTTCTGCTTTTTCTAGTTTTACTTCCTTCGCAACACGTTTTATTACCTTTTGAATATTAGATTCCTCTCCATCAAGCACAACATCGGATAATTTCATATACGCAGTATTCGCACGAGTTCCGCTGTTTATACATTCTGGGTGATTATCCGCCCAAGAAGACATCAAACCTATATTTTTCTGTTCAACAACGCGTACTGCATTTTTAAGACGTGTATTATCGATTGTGCTTCTTTCCCATTTATTCTCATCTTTAACATACAATGTTTCACGTTTTAAATCACTACAGTGTATGGGTCGTTTACACAATTCAGTATTTTTTAAATTATCGATGATAATTGAAGAGATACCTTCAACATATCCAACTTTTCCAACATTTTCAAGATCAGCCAAACTAACATTTATATTTCGTACAAACTCAGACATATTCATCGCGTCTTTGCATTGTTCATTAAGAAAAAAGTTAATATTAAATGTCTTATTATGCGCATTATGATGATTATTATTGTTACCAGTAGTCGTCGTATTAATTTGAGTAGAATGCTTACAAATATCGAATACTTTGTTTTGTAACTCAGCGTTTTGTTTCTGTAGTTCGGCATTGTTTTTCACAACTTCGATAACCATAGAAGTCAAATATGCGATATTATTGTTGTTATTCGTAGAATTGTAATTACCAACACAACATGTCTTTGTATGCACCCATAATCCATTGCGCGACTTGTATTGTTTCGCACATTTGGGGCATTCGTATATTTTCGCTCCATAAATGCAGTCATTGTTATATGTTGCTACTTTTGCTACTTTTGCGTCACTTGTATGCTTTATGGTCTTAAGGTGTTTCACTAGGTTGCATTTCTTTGACGTAATATAGTCACAATTTTCACATCTAAATACGTTTCCGACCGTTTTGGGTCTAGCGTCACCTGTGCATAATATGCTCTCATTTTTAGGCATTGGTTCAAAATTCGCTTATTGAAATAGTAACAGTGCTACTTTTTGCTACTTTTTATCACCGTCCGTCACTTGGTTCCTAAACTATGTCCATATTATAACCCTTACAGATTGAACGATCGAAAAAATATCAGTCACATTTTTTTAGACCCAAAAAACACATTTGTGAGCATAATGGTCTAAAACGTGTTTTGCATTTCTGTTTCAAAAGTCTCCAGCGCGAATCCAAAAAAGGACATTTATAAATGTCCAAAAAACGACCTAAAAAATCCGATTTTCGGCGCCAGACCGACACAATAACCAAACGATATTATCGTAAGGTCGCACACTGGCGTCGCAAAAAGTTGTGACTGACTCCGGAAAATAAGAACGATTTTGCGTCCAGACTGACTTTTTTGTTTTCGTAATTAACTTAAATATTTAATATTTATTAAGAGTATAATATTTCATTTTAAAGCGAATATTTTTTCATAAACTAGCCAATAAAAATGCAAATGCAATTGATTGCAACGGAACTTTCGAGAGAAACATTTAAGGGATTATTGGATTATAATTCTAGCCAAGGAAAACATACAATATTAAAACTCACGGCAACTTGGTGTAGACCGTGTCTAACAATTAAAGAATTAACTATGATAGAGATTGCGAAATTAGCTACACCGTTGATCTGTTGTTATGAAATTGATGTAGATGAGTCCTTTGATTTTTATGCATTTATGAAGCAAAAAAGAATGGTAAATGGTATACCTGTGTTTCTTTTTTATAAGAGTGGTAATGTAGGATTTGCGCCAGATGATTCAGTAACTGGATCTAATCCTCCGGATATTCAGGCATTTTTCGAGAGATGTAAGAAGGTATAATAGGGTTATTCGAGAGATATCATAGAGATATGTGATTAGAATATAAATTTATGATGTAAAAGTATTATATACTTCATAAATTCAAAATGGAATCTCTCGATCTAACAATTGAGAATTACGAATTACCGGATTTATTGGCTTTATTTAATTTACCGGTTTTGTTTAATGATGTAGATTTAAAGCGAGCAAAAATGATGGTTTTAAAGACACATCCGGATAAAAGCAAGCTTCCGAAGGAATACTTTTTATTCTTCACAAAAGCATATCGCATTATTCACCAGATTTATACAATTCGTAATCCATCAATCAAAGAACATTATACAGAACGTGTTCATAAAAATCATAATGCACATCAGGCGATTCCGTCGATGGGATGTGTCGCAAAGGATACATATATCCCAATCGATGAAAACACAGCCGCAAAAGCCGGTGCTAAGATTGTGGATTATGACCGCGTGATTCGTAAAGAAGGCTATGCAGTTGACCAGGAAGACGATTATGAAATGAAATCTCATTTATTAATGAAAAAACGTCTGGATGAAATGATGGGAACATCAAATATAGAAATCTCTCGAACAAGTGAAAATAAAACAAATAAATTGAGAGAATTTAACACTTGGTTCAATCAAAAGTTTGAGCAATATAAGATGAAAGATGACGAACAAGAAGGTGGATATGATGATTGGTTTAGAGGAACTGCAGATAATCCAGATGAAGATTCTACAATGGATGATACGAAGACGTGGACAGAAAAGGTGGAGTTTTTAAACAAACATAAACGCGAACTAAGAGATAAATATGCTCTTGTCGAGAGAAAAGAAATCGGACAAGCAGAATATAGTATGGGTGGAGGTATTGGTAATACATATGATCTAACAAGAGAAAGACCGCAGGAATATTCGAGCGGTTTGTTCGGAAATTTGAGATACGAAGACCTAAAAAAAGCACATACAGAATCGGTGATACCTGTTACAGAAGAAGATTACAATAACACAAAACGTTTTCGCAACGTGAACGAGTTGCAGTCATTTAGAGATATGAGTAGACGAGAATTTAATGTGAATGAAACCCAGCATAAAATAATATACAACAAAACAAAAATATCACAGGAAGAAGAAGACACGCGTCGTGCATTTATTTTAGCAAAACAAGACGAAATCTCTCGAGATATTCATAAAAGATTATATAATGATATGTTTCGATTGCGATAATAACAAAATAGAAATTATTAAATTATATATATAAATTAATAATAACAATAAGAATAGTATGCTGGAAAACAAATTATTAAAAATAGGTATTGCGTATCTTGTGATTATGGTAATTGGATTTTTTTACAATAAATACAAAAAAACAGTGGATGTTGACGAGCAATATCAAGACAACGAATTGATACAAAAATACTTATTGAATGATAGCACATTAATTCGGAATAATAAGCCAGTATTATGGGTTCATTTAGAATTTGATAAGAATGCTAGAAATTGGGAGAATTTTCATTCTAGAACAAGTGAAAATTTAAATCAACCATATCAATACTTGACTATACGCGGGCTTATTGAGATGTGTGGTGAAAGTTTTAATGTGTGCCTTCTAGACGATGAGGCATTCACGCGAATTATTCCAGAATGGAGAACAAGAGTCGATCATTTACCGAAACCTTTACGATCGCATATGCGCGAGCTAGCAATGGCTAATATCCTTTATCTGTATGGCGGATTCACAATTCCAAGTTCATTTATCTGCTTTTACGATCTTCGACGACTCTACGATGCACATTTAGAACAATCGAACGTTGTGATTGGTGAATTACGAAGTGTATCTAGTATCGCTTCTGAATCACAATATTCTCCATCAACGAAAATATTAGGCTGTCGCAAAAATGATCCATTAATGAAAGAATATTTGGAATATTTAGACCAACTCGTATCAAAAGACTACACGAGTGATATGGATTTCACAGGTGAACCATCCAGGTGGTGGATGAGTAAATTGAATAAACCCAATCAAAGTTGTTTTGGACTTGAAGAGAATCAAATACCACCAAAACAACAAGATATTTCAAAATACAAAGTATCACTTATTCCTGCAGAAGAATTAGGCGCGAAAACGACCACGAATAAACCGATATTACTGGAAGACCTTTTAGGTGATGTAGACGTTCGAATTTCGCCAACATCTGCAGGTATATACATTCCAGACCAAGAAATACTAAAGAGGAACAAATTTCAGTGGTTTGCTCGCCTTTCACCATCACAAGTGTTAGAATCCAATACATTAATCGGTAAATACATACTTGCGAAATCTAGCGGCTGTTGATACGTATAGACTTATTATTCGCACGTATCTAGACAGAATGAACAATACGCAATAGATTATTAGTGAACAAAGCCAATTCGATATCGTGCTCGTGTATGTTATGGAATATAGTTATATACTTACAAACCAATGATGTGATTTTATATTTTATGTCTTCAGAATATAAATTTGTTAGCTTAACAAATAAAAAATAATTGTCCAAAATATCCAATACAGAATATCCTTGATCATTTAATATAAATAAAATACGTATTGCTTGATTTAATGATTTTTCTCCCAAAAGAATAAACTGCGTATATTCTTCAAAATAATGAAAACTAATATTCGAACAAATTTTATTCGCCATATCATACGTTATTTCTTGATCCAATAGCTTAATTTTTTCCATATAATTAATTAATGTGCGAACAGAACCATTTGATATATGAAGTAAAAAACATTCCGCATCATCGTGAATAACTAGCTGTTCATTTTTCTTTATTTTTCGCATTATTTTACTAAGACATTCCTGGTTTAATTGATTAATTTTAATAATTATATTTCTGGACTGAAATGTATCTACAACTTTCTGAATATTTGTACAAGATGATATAAAATGAACATTATGACTGTATTTATCGATACAATTACGAAACACTTGTTGTCCTTGCTCATTTATTAAATCGATATCATCCAGTAATACGATCTTCTTTTTTCCTGGAATATGTGAACACGTTTGACAGAATATTTTAACATCGTTACGATAATACTGAATTCCTTGATCTTTTAAGCTGTTTAAAACAAGTACATTATCTTTATTATAAGAGTCGGTGTTATAATATTCGCGTATGATTGCGTTAATTACCGATGTTTTACCTGACCCTGAATCCCCATAAAATAATATATTAATATTGTTCATATCAATGAGACTTGATATTAAAATTTTTAGCTCGTCATCCAACTGTTCAAAATCCTTTATTTTTAATGGCTGATATTTATTAATAAACGGAATAACTGGTGATAAAAATGTCGAAACATTACTGTGGTCATCATTCATAGATTGTGTAGATTGCATAGATTGCATAATTAAGTAATTGAGCACGGGTGCGTTATTTAGATATATATCTAATATAATATTTAAGCATAAACAACATAAATATTATAATTTGTTTTATAAATAATAATAATAATAATTAATACCTAATTAGATAATATGTTTTTTAATTTCGCAAATGGTTTTGGAAATGATTTTCCATATGAAGCGCCTATGAGTGATGATAGCGGCGATAAAAACGATGATTATTATAAAATATTAGGGATAGATGAAAAGTCGACCGAAGACGAGATAAAAAAGGCGTATCGTAAATTATCGATGATTCATCATCCAGACAAAAATGGAAATACGGATGAAAGTAAACATAAATTTCAGGAATTAAATAAGGCATATGAAACGTTGTCGGATCCAAACGAACGGCGAAAGTATGATATGATGCGAAAAATGGGTGGTAACGGGATGTTTAATCATATGGGTGGAGGTGGCGCCGGGATGCATCACGGACCAAATGTTGAACACGTATTTCATTTCGGCGGACATCCATCTGGTGTTGGCGGAATGGGAGGTGCGGGTATTCCGGAAGAGGTATTGCAAATGTTATTTGGATTAGGACGTATGCCGGGTATGCCGGGTATGCCGGGTATGCCCCCAGGTGGTCCCAAAGTATTTTTTCAAGGGTTTAATGCCCCTCCATCAATGCGTACAACAAATATGCACGGACCTCGCGTTGTCCCAGTTCAACCACCAGAAGTAATCACAAAAACAATTACTATATCTCTCGAACAGTCATATAATGGATGCTCTATACCGTTAGAAATAGACCGTCATATACCAGACAATGATATTGTTCGTATTGAGAGAGAAACAATACACGTCCAAATACCAAAAGGAATCCAACAAGGAGATACAATGATATTAAACGACTGCGGAAACATCAACGAAGCGGGAGTGAAGGGCGATATTCGAATTATTATTAATATACTACAACACTCTACATTCAAGGTAGAAAATCTAGACCTTTTAATCGAAAAAACAATATCATTAAAAGATGCATTATGCGGGTTTAATTTCGAAATTAACCACTTAAATGGTAAGGTATTTCAATTATCCAACAAACCAGGAAATATAATCAAGCCTGGTAGCGTAAAAACAATACCGAATTTAGGTTTAGAAAAAAATGGTGAAATTGGTTCAATAAAGATTAAATTTAATATAGAGTTTCCAGATTCATTATCACAAGAACAGATAAATACATTAACTAGAGGGTTATAGCGACAACGTAGCAAAATCAGACCATTCACTTATTGCTTGACGATTTGTTATAGGATGCATATCTGGTAACCCAGACGATAATCTAGTAATAAACCCTTTTATTCGAATACGTATACTATACGCCTGGATATTGGATGTACACGTAAGAGTAAATGTTACGGGAATATTTATTGTAGAAAAAGAGACATCAGTGTATAATGGATTACTACTCTGATTCGCAATACCAACGGTTGTATCATAAACATCACGCCACGAATTTTCTACAGTCGGCGTTGAAGAAAACTGATATTCATAATAATAAAAAGTGGAACGACCATTATAATTCGGTGTATTCCATACCATTCCAATTTGATTATTTGTAGACGTTATCTTCCAAATATTCAAACGTGATACAGGCGGCATTTTTGAAGGATATGTTGATGCATATATGAAATTACTAGAACTTTCCGGTAACAGATTGCTGTTATTTAGAAAAGTCAAATATGTATATTCAGAAAATGATTGTTGATTATTATTATAATTCACGATTGCTAATTTTATGCGAACATTATAATTATATCCGGTAGACAGACTATTCGTAGTATCGTTCAATACTCCACTAATATTGTGTGTCGTTATCTGACCCGGAAAACTATCGTCTGGTATAGCAATATTTAATACCTCCCACCGATCTGATAATGTAGGCTTGTATTCTAATACGTAAAATTTGTATTTGTAATAACTGTCCGGTAATTCATACGTAACATAGTAATTCGGGTCAAGTGTTAAATTCGGGAGCTCCAAATATAATGTGAACTGATTATTTCCAGTTTCGCCTTTCAGTGAGACCGGTCGAAGCGGGTTTGTGAAAGGTATAATATTCGAAATAGTAACATAATCACCTATAATTTGGGATGTGATATCGCCACTCTGAACTGTTTTGTTCGCAGCGATTTGAATCGTATATGATCGCCCATTCCTTAAACGTGTCTGAACAAGATTACTGCAAATATCAGTTGTTAAAACGGACGGAATAGAAAATGCAACTTGACTTCCATCATTTATTGAACGGTTTAATTCAATCGTTTTAATAGAATAACCAAGACTGGAGTTAATCGGATATTCATTTGGTACAGATGCATCCTGGTATGTGTATGGTATACTTACTAGTATATTGTATAGCGTCGAGGTACCATAAGACCATTTAAATGAAACAGACCCACCACCACTAACATCATTTAATAAATATGATACATTTGTGATTGGATTTGCGAAAGATGAATCAATTAATTCCGAAAATTGATTGGTTGATATTATATTTTCAAAATAATCGGAGATATTGAATGGACGAACACGAAAAATATAGTTGAGTCCTTTTGTTAATGGACTTCTAGTATTATTCGATAATCGGTAGGAGTATCTGGTAGAAATATTGGAAGACATAGACAATGGGGTCGTTCCATTTAAAATCACACTAGAAAAATAGATATCAAATTTGGAATTATTGTTATCAGTATCAGATAAAATATTATAGGATGTATCAAGATATAGTTTATAATTACCATTTATCCGAAAAAGCGGAAATGATTTTATATTAAAAATAATAGGTGCAAACCGTATATTAAACTTATTTTGAGAAGCATCTTCTAATTTATCGACAATAATCTCGAAACGCAATCGAGATTTATCTAATAAATGTTTATTTGATATATGGACAATTGGTGTAGTAATGTTGTTATCTATAATATTACCGGTATAATAATTAATATATTGATTATTCACTGTATCAGATAATGAGGTAAATGAGCTGTTGTTTAAAATATTATATTTCATGTTAGAATTCGCGACCGGTATCGAAAATATACTTATTTTATTTCCACCGGTGGAATTCGTAATATATCCATTTATAACAATTTTAGACTGTATAGCAACATCCACATTAGAATCCCAAGTACCAACTGGTATATTTGGGTCTTTTACATAATACCATTTTAATTGAATCGATTCTAAATATCCTGTTGCATCTGTAAACGTATCAGTTGTATATGAATATACGATATTTTCAGTGTTTATTATAGTATTTGAGAAAGACGAATCGATTATTTGTTTATCGGTTAAATTAATTTTAGGAATAACATTAGAGTATGAACTAGAAGATACAATACTACCGTCAGTATAATTTATATATCGAAAACCTATAGTATCATCATTTGTGTCCGACAACATCACATTTGTTACATTATATGAATTATCTGATGATAGCATAAACAAATTAATTTTTGTCGTCGGATCGTTTACAGATTTTAAATAAATATGTGCACGTAATCTTATACGAATTCTAGTATTGATATTCCAACTACCAGAACCACTATTACTATTTTTTAAATAATACCACGAGAACTGAATATTGTTTAAATCGAACTCGTTTTGTGTTAAGGGGAAACTTTCATAACTGTATGATACATTTGAAGAAGTTAATATTAATATGCGATTAAATACGCCACTGGTAATAGTACTCGCATTATATCGGTCAATATCATATAAATCAATAGGCATCGGGTTTATTTTATAATTTAATAATTTTGTTTTCTTTTCTTCAATTGTACTCAATATAGAAGGTCTATTATCATACCGATTATTCCATATATATTTATATTCTGATAGTTTATCCGTTGGTTGAATTGCGTCTCTGTAATATTGTTGAAAACGTCCACTCGATACTTCAGAATATTCAATTAAATAATCCAGAATCGGTCCGCCACCATCATTAAATGGCGCCTTCCAAGTAAATACAATATAATCATTACCATTTACTAGCGACCTTAATTCATTTATACCGATATTTATTGGGAATGTTATAGGCACACCCGAATATATTGGCGAATAATCGCCGATTTGCACCACATTATTTATAATATTCATACCGGCGACGCGAATATAATATTTTTTACCATTTTTTATAACACCAGTGATATTTGTACCAAGTTCTTTATATGTCTTAAGAAGAAACCGATATATAAGTTGACTATTCACGTCAATTATATCTGACGTCCCTGTGATATAAGTATAGATACTATCAATACTATCAGAATTCACAAATAAAGAGTTGGATATATCATATGGGTAAAACATATTAAACGATATCTCATTTGGATGAGAATCGGCTTTATAACTATAATAATCTAACCAAGAACCGGATAAGTCTTGTACAAATTGTACGCGATAACCAACTATTTCATAACCACTGAATGACGGTCTTTCCCATATAATAGAGATTTGATTTCGTTGATTATAGGATTCAACCGTGTATATACTACTAAAAACGCGATTTGGTGCTGAACCACAACGAGCAATGACTTTATTAGAGAACGCTGATGTACCAAAGAAATTATTCGCTGCGATTTTATATCCATAATATGAACCATTAGTTAGTCCGTAAAAGGAGTATTTAGGTGTGATTTGGTTATACGGTTCGATGATATTGTAAACTGTATTCATAGGACTGTTAGGCGGTAAAGGTATAGTTGGATCTGGTGTAGAAAATCGATAATACTGTGATGGAGTGTAAGTATAAGATAAGAAGCATAGTTTAAAATTATTGTATATATTCGTATTCATATTGTTATATACAGGTAAACTGGTATCCAAATGAATAGATATAATAAATATAAATTGATCGTGTGACTTATTATTTATCTGAGTATAAGATGGAAAAACTGCATTAGACAGGTCAAAAATATTTGTTATGATAGGTCGATTATTACTGGCGTCTCTTTTTATATCGGAATATAATGCTACATAGCTTATATCATAATCAAATAAAGCACTTGTGTTATAGCTAATATCAGTATATATGTTCATAAATCTATCATAATTGGTCGTATTATAATCTGCATCTAAAAGTGAAGTATATAGTTTTATAAATGAACGCGTATATCCGCGTATTCGAAGACGATATGGTAATTGTATATTAGAAATATCAGTAATACCAATTGTACCCAACTGAGCTTGAGAGAGTGAGATATCAAAATCATACTTCCACGCGAATTGTATTTTAGATGTTTGAAATGTAACCATTGAATTCGTTAAACGAGGCATATAATATATTGCAGCGCGACCGTTAGATGCATTCGCATTATTAACAATAAAACCGCTAGAAACACCTTCACCGAAAGGTAGTGTCGTGAAATATTGAGAAAATGGTAATCGATAGGGCGCGATAGTGATATCTTTTACGATAATACTATAACGTCTTGTGTCTGTGATACTACTAGCATTATATGGGAGATAGGTGAGAGACGATAAAGAAATATTAACAGTAATTGTATCACCTTTATTGAATCGTTTGTTTATATCAGGTGTATTCGGATCAAAAGATAATGAAAATATATCCCTTAATCGGATACCATTATTATTCGGATTTGGTCCTAATTTGTTTCTATGTGAATCATAAACACGAGAAGTGTTTTCTAATAAAACTACATTATTATCATTATTATCATTTGTATCGGATTTCACAATATATATATCCATAGTTGTTTCATATACGAAATTAGAGCATAAATCTAGAAACGGCGACTCGTTGTGATACTCCCACGATAATTCTATTTCGCCCCCGTATAATAAATCAAAATAATTAGGAAATCCAGAATTTAATAGTAATGAGAATACTGTTGTTTCGGAGTTTATATCGAAACCGGTATCTGCACCAGTAAATGATATAAATTTACCGGTATTCGGAATAGGTAATTGGTATGAATAATAAGAAACAATTGGTGTAGATGTATTCGCGTTTTCTTCATTATAAAAAAAACAGTTCTTAATAGAATATCCGTTATTATTTGGATTATTCCAAGATAAATCGATTTGACTATTTTTACCAACGATAACAGACGACATTATTGAATATCAACAATAATATACACACGTACGTATATTATATTCAAAGAAGATATATATTACTCGTAGTTGATAGTATTATTATTATCATCACAAAATAATAATAATACATAAGCGCGTTAAACGATATAATCAGGTTATAATGATGGTACAATAGGTATATATCCCGGACGAACATAACGGTTCATGTTAGAGACATTTTGATAGGTATCTTTTAAAAAATCATATAACGTATTCAAATGTAGTTTGTTTGTTGTATTTGTGAATCCTATACTATTTTCAGCATAAATAATCACATTATAACTATGTGAATTCGTGTGTATATTTACGTTATTGTCTAGTCCGGTAAGAGTAACCATAAAGTATATTCTATTGTTATCCTTACGAAAAATGGAACTATAAAAGTTTTTTTTCACAGTAACGATATTTGTGCTTATAAAATTATCATTATCGATCGTACTGTATTCAAAAATAAAATTCACGATTTGTTCACTATTCTCTCGGTCTACACTAGACCAAGTTATAGTTAATTGTCTGTCGCCATTAACAAAACTAGTATCAGTTTTCAGTATTGCAGATGGGACCTTACCAATAATTTTAGGATTTAGTACATAAGGGCTATTATCACCAATAACCTGTGTTAAACCAATTGTTTGGCGACGTGATATATCCTGTGTGATTGCCGCTACACGAAAAATATATGCTTCATAATTTACTAAATCTGTGATAGTATACGATAGTTGCGTGTTTCCGGTTTTTATTGAACGGGCAGTTGTTTTAACTTTATCCCATAAATCGTCATTTACTAAAATGGAGTTCATATCATTCACATTTTTAATAATAGTTTGTGATTGTGTGAGAGCATTTGTGAATGATCCAATAATGTTATTACTCGGTATTTGATTTGAGAAAGATAAATCAAAAATTTTATATTCTATATAATATTGAACAATAGGCATAGTGATATCGGAGTTAACTGGTGGATTCCATTGGAGTGTTATCTGATTTAAATCTACAGAGAGAGAAGATACATTATAAGGTATATCGCTCTTACGAAGAGAAATAGCGACAACCGAATTGTATGTTAATGAAAATCCAATCTGCGTTCGAGTGTATATACGATACAAGTAAGGTATTCCATTAAATACAATACTATTAATATCCCTAAAAAACGGACCTTTCACGTTTGAAAAGGTTACATCAAATACAACGTTATTAACATTTTTAATATCTAAAAGTTTGTATCGTTCTATACGATAATCTAATACAGGATAACCGCCAGTTTTCGTAATACTAGGGGTATCGGTTTTAACATCACTTCCTATAATAGTATCCCAACTGAAGTATAATTCAACCGTTCTATCTTCAACTGAGGAGCGAAAAATATCAGGAGGATCAGGAAATGTTCCTGGTATAGTTGAAGTAATATTTTCATTCGAACTATTGGATAATGTATATTGTGATGTATCCCCAGATGGATTAATAATGGAATAACGAATATAGTATCGTATTCCATTATATACATTGCGACTAATATCGAATGTGTAAACTCCGGTGCCTGGTAATTTTGTATTATCATATGATATATCATATTCTCTGTATAGTACAGGTAATTGTTGCTGTGAATATTCTGGATAGAACCAGTAATTTTTATTATTTGTATACTGAATACGATATTTCCACCCGACACCAGAAACAGCGCTAGCTGCAGATAATGATGTTTGTAACCATTTTATTGTTATTTTATTGTTACCGGGTAGAGTTTCAATGATATTATCTGATGGTAATGATAATGTTGGTGATATAAACCGTGGAGTAACTCCACCTAATGGTATAATTATAGATTGAATAGATACAATTGATGTACCATATATATTTTTAGAATAAACAGTGAATGCATAATTACCAGGTGTGACCGTATTAGGAATAGTGATTTCGCGCAGGACATAGTTACCCATAAATCCATTTGTATTATAAATTGAACTAGCGTCACGATCCACCATAAGTTCATTTAACAGTGAGTTTTGATTCACAGGAAACTCGATAGAAAAAATTTCTGGATTAACCACATTATGTAGTGAGTATTGTATAGTATAGATTGAAGGTACAGCACCATTATAATTGAGAGGCGGCACAAATTCGATCCCAATCTTTTGCATATTATTTTCTGGCTCAGTTGCGATTGTGGAATGATACGATCGTCGAACCATTGTGATCGCTTCAGGAGCAGCGCCGGGATCAATACTTTGAGGATCGGATAATACTCCTTCACCAAAACGATTTGACGCGGAAATCCAAAATCGATAAGAAACACCATTTAATAATCCTGTGATGGTCGCAGTAGAAAGAGCAGTTGATAAATAACCATTAATCAAGTAATCCGGATCGTTCGTTTTACCGTAGCGAATAATATAAGTATCAATAGGAATCTCAGATGAGTTACTGGGCGGAAACCATAATAGTCGAACTGCACCATTTAAGCGTTCGATTGTTATATTAGTTATTTTTCCAGGACTACCTAATACAGAATAGACTGGTGTACAATCACTTAAAAAAATTAAACTAGACATAGATGATGTATATACGTGGCTACAGTGATACTTATAATCACAATACTTATAATCACAATACTTATAATCACAATACTTATAATCACAATACTTATAATCACAATACTTATAATCACAATACTTATAATAGTAAAATAAATATATACTATTATATGTAACATATTGAAAATATTAAAAATATGAACAATAATTAATTAATTAATGCGGCGAGTGCTGATATCAGCGGAAACTAAATAGACGGAATTCTCAGTAACAACAATAAATTCTGTTTCTACCTTGTATATTTTTGCGATTGGACTGGTATATTCCTCTTCACTTTTTACTAACAGTTTTTCATTGTTTTGGCGAACACCGATAAGACACGATTTTTCTAAAGATGCATTCCAATAATCAAGAATAATTGGCTTATCTTCAAGAATTGCGATTTTGGTAGCGTGCTGAAAACAAGCAAGAGATGGTTGTCTGCTAGTAGATGAATCACTGCTAGATGTTTTAGCTACAGCACTAGAGTTTGCGCTGTTGTTAGCCGGCTGATTGTTGGTAGCCATTAAACGTTATTTCTTGTATATAGATTACTAAACTTTTAAATCTTTATATTCTTTACGAACGAATTGCGTATAAAAAACAAATGAACAATTAATAATAATAATAATCTATTTTCCTAAAGTAGTCTTGATTATTCTTTATTATTCTTGAAAATGAAATGGTTCAATATTTCCTACCATAATAATTTTTCGTCGTGTTTTTGATACTTTTTTTGGTTGATATGAGGTCGTTATATCTAGACAGACGCATTCTCCAGCACCATCACCAGCACCATCCCCGGCAGCAGCAGCAGCAGCACCACAGACACAATTTGCGTGATGTTTTGATGTTGTATAATTTTTTGTTTGTTCAATAAGTCCCATTTGAATCGTGTGAAATTCGGTTTCTAGTACTTGTTTAATAAACTCATATATAGCCATTAAGATAGATTCATTACATTTTCCAACGATTAATATACTTCCGGTTCTAAATATCATAAATGAAATTTCGTAATATTTCTGAGTGTCTAAATTCAGTGGTTGTTGACCGGTTTGAACTGATGCACCAGGAATATAATAGAATTTACACTGTATTCCAGGATAAGAACACGAATCATAGTTGCTGTTGATACGGTATTTGTACTTCATTAAATCAAATAGTTTATCGCGATTAATAAAATATCCACAATTGAAATTCGAGTTTATAAGGACAGTTTCGCAACGTGTTTTCACGTATTCAAGATCATCACCCAAGATAGGTCGAAGAGTCAAAACGAGTAAATCAAGAACACGTATTAAAATTTGATCATCCTGTATTCCAGGTATTTCTAGTTTTCCAGTATTGAACACTTTCACGTGCATTTCTTTAAATAGGATATTATCATCTGGCGATTTAACGCTATCATCATCGCATTCGCCGCCATTAATTCGTAGAATAAGTACAAAACAATTGAAAAATGCGCGTTTTTTTTTGGAGTTGTTATTAAGCAAGTCCTTTTTGCATAATCCAATACTAACCTTTCGTTGGTCTTTAAATACAATACGTCCATTCGGATTGTCTATATGTTCGATAATTTGTTCTTCGTAATATCTCTTTTGGGATTGCAGTTTTTCCTTAATAGTCACAATATCCTGTGGATTTGTGGTTTGAAATTTAATTTGCTTTTTTATTACTGATTCTCTTCGCGTATAGTAATGCACTACCGGAATATCCCAAAATACGTTATATATGTCTACTGGCTTGTTAAGATATGCAATTTTCGTTTTCGTAGAAATATAAATAGATGTGGCTTTAGGTGCGCCGTGTTGGGCGGTCTGTGTTGTTGGGACGGCGGTCTGTGTTGGGACGGCGGTCTGTGTTGGGACGGCGGTCTGTGTTGGGACGGCGGTCTGTGTTGGGACGGCGGTCTGTGTTGGGACGGCGGTCTGTGTTGTCGAGAGTGCGGTCGGTGTTGTCGGGACGACATTATCGCGCGATAATCCAACTTCATTTCCAGAAGTCATACATTGTGACGTCTCTTCTGATTTTGAATCTTTTATTTCACGCGGTTCAAAATCATCAATAAACGAATATGTCTTTCTTTGTTGTTTCTTAGAAATGCATGTTTTCTTATGAGAAACAGTCTTCGGTTGTACAGCACCAGAAGCCCCAGACCCAGCCCCAGCAGTACCAGGTATACAACCACTGCTCTTCGGATTAGTACCCGAATTAAATTTATCAATATCAACGTATTGATCATCGTATTCTTCGTCGTCATCATCATTTGTTAATTTACTCATAAATTTGCTCCATTCATCATCAATACTGGAATCATTCGGTGCATCTTGTGTTCTGGGTTGCATATTATAAATACTGTGATAAACATATACAATGGAGTATATCCGTAGTATTCACTTCAATTATTTTATTATTATTGTTAAATTACTAATGAATTCTTTTTCTTACGTCGAATTTTAATGAATTTTGTTGGAACCGGTGCTATTTCATTTGCGTGATGATTCAATTGTACAAATTCAGTAAATATCTCATTCATTTTTAGAACAAAATAATGCAATAGATATTCGTGGCGAATGTCTGGTAAATGAACAATATGTTCAACTTTATTCAAAAAATCACAATTGATATACGTAACGCAATTGCGAATCATATAATAAAAATACGATTTAATAATCATTCGTAATTCAATATTATAGTTATGCCCGAGCATTTGAATATAAGATAAAATAAACTGAAGGTTCGTAGTTTTTAAGGATATAACAGTATCGCGCGCGTGAGATAGAAACATATCAGTTAATGTGCTCCAAATAGAATCAGTAATAATATTTGTATTTTGAATGATGTCTTGGTTGGTTTGCATATAGTTAATCATACTGCGAATATCAGAGCTGAATTGTCGTTGGATAGATACTATGCTGCTATCAGCCAATCCGAGTTTTTCATTATCACTTATTTTACGTAAAAATGTTAATATATCCATTTCGGGTAATTGATTAAACCGCATACGCACAAATTCTGTCTGAAGCGATTCATCGATGCGTGAAACGTAATTACAAATAAGACAAAACCGAACATTATTATCAGTATAACTTGTTAATAGATAACGTAGTGCGATTTGCGCATTTTTGGTCATATAATCTACTTCATCCAAAATAACAAATTTGATACCATTACCGAACATAGATTTAGTGCTAACAAAACTGTTGATTTGATTACGAATAATATCAATACCGCGCTCATCGGATGCATTCAAGTGAATCATTAATCCTTTATTCTTCATATTTAGATTTTCTTGGTATGCATTGACTATATTAATAATAGTGGTAGTTTTTCCAGTTCCAGGAGGTCCATAAAATAATAAATTCGGAAAATAGTTGGTTTTGAGAATATTAGAAAGAATTGTTTTATTAATTGGGTCTAATACGATATCGTCGAAACAAGACGGTCTATATTTTTCTACCCAAGGAATCGTACCCGAATTTGCTTGAATATGAGATATACTCATTAAAGACGATAGTATATATTTGTTGTTTATCCTTTTATACCAGTTACTAATTTAGGCTCTATTCACATAACCATATAAATATAGACAAATATAGACTAGACAAATATAGACAAATATAGTATATAATATTAGAAAACTCATTTATAAAATAATTGAATCGCGTATTTGGATAATTAAAAATAAAGAACATATAATTTATAACCCAAATTACTTTATCGTGATCGATTATTAAGACTACAGTAAGCAATGAATTTAGATATGAAGACTGCACCTGGTAATAAAAAGATACATGGGTATCTAGAGCTGATTGTTGGATCAATGTTTTCTGGAAAAACGTCATATTTGCTCGAAATATATAAAAAGTGCGTGTTTTGTGATATACCAATTGCTGTTATAAATTACGAAGATGATGTGAGATATTCGGATTCGATGCTATCGACGCACGACAAGAAAATGATACCGTGCATAAAGGCGCGTAAAATTTCGGACGCGATGATGATTGAGTCATCGAAAATTAACGCAGCCGAAGTAGTATTAATAAATGAAGGTCAATTCTTTCCGGATATTGAAGAACAAGTGCATATATTAGTGGAGCAGATGAAAAAACGTGTATACATATGTGGATTAGACGGAGATTTCGAGCGAAAACCAATCGGACAGTTACATAATCTGATACCATTCTGCGATGAGATTATAAAACTAAAATCATTGTGTAGTATTTGCCGAGACGGTACTCCTGGAATTTTCAGTTTCAGGATAACAAATGAAATAGATCAAGTGGTTATAGGTTCTTCAAATTACATACCACTATGCCGAAAGTGTTATAATAGCGAAACGATTAAAAAAGAAGAAGACGTGAAACAATCTTATCCAGCTGATGCTACATAACAAAACAAAAGAGTATCGAAAATATGTAGTAGAGCTATCCCAAACCGGTTATATTTTTTATAGATGTCTTTAAGTTGTTTTTTCTGGATCAATCGGATATTTCGATTTAAAATCAAATATGTATGATGTATATCGCATCCTACCTATTATTATTTGTTGATTATAATTATTATTATTATTTGTTGATTATATTGAACGAATAATGCAGTCAAAGAAATCATCGAAAATGACTAGTATTGAAACTACGGGTAACCAGACGGAAGAAAAAGTAGACAAAAAAATAAAAACGAAGAGAGGAGCAGCAGCGACAGCAGCAAAAGCCGCGGAGGAGGCAGCGGCGGCGATAAATGTTGCGACGAATGAAAACGATAATTCTGAAAATGATGAATTAGTAACACCAGACCAGTTTCAAAAAAGTAATGTGAATAAGAAGCGTGGTAGAAAACCAAAGGGAGGGAAAATAATGACTAATCTTGTGTCTTCTATATCTGATATTTCAGAAATACCGAATATTATTCTACATTTGAAATGTCATATGTCCGATCTTAAAACGAACGATACAATAGTGAATTATGATTATTCTCCGTCGATCGAGGATGTTGAATCCTATACTTCAGTTTCAGCTATTATAAATGGTAGTGATATCATTTCGAGTTTTAATACAAATGACTATAATGAGAATGAGAATGATAATGACTACAATGATTATTCTAATTCCGAGATAGATGGGTATAATTCCGCTAACCAAAAAATGCAATTAAATAGCCAAACTGATATGAATAGTACTAGTAAATCCAAGACACAACAGTTTCATTCAAATAATATCGGAATTATAGCAACATCAAAACAAATAAATAATATATTGCCTATATCAAAAAATCAAACAGTCGACACTTCACATCACAAAGACAATGTTACGCAACAAGATAGTAAAATGAATATATTAAATGAAAAAATGAATAAAGAAATATCAAAGAAAATAAATAAATTGAAATTATTGTTTCACAATGGCGAATCAGTGCAAACAAAAGGAAATCATAAATCCGCGTGCTTTTGGGATACTTTCGAATTCGATACACCGATTCACTATATACCCGCAAACATAATCAATGATACATTTCAAGTATATGGTTGTTTCTGTTCGCCGGAATGCGCAATCGCATATTTATTAAAGGAACCACTTGATACATCTACTAAATTTGAACGTCTCCATTTAATTCAGTTACTATATGGTGGTGTTTCTCAATATGGTAAGGGGCTAAAACCTGCACCAAGTCCACATTTTTTACTCGATAAATACTACGGTAATTTAACGATACAAGAATATAGACAATTATTTAAGAGCCAACAAATGATTTATATCGTAAACAAGCCACTCACGCATATTTTACCAGAATTATATGAAGATAATAACGATTTTTTAGTAAATAGTAAGGTCATTCCAACAAATAATATGAAACTAAAAAAACGCTACAAAACAATGATTATTCAAAATAATGATTAATCACGCCGACCGAAATATTATATAACGTTATATAAATACGAATTATATGACGTCCGCAACCCCCGAAACAAAAACAATAGATATATTTATTCGAAAAACACCGAATGCAAAATACAATACACAATATGGTATAGCATTCGAATGCGTTGAACTAATTCGACGTTTTTTTTCAACTATAAAAGGCTATACATATCCTGACGTGGTTGATGCAGTTGATTTTTTCAACAAGATAAATGAATTAACATCAGTCACGCGGAAGGATATAACAATCCCTCTGCAAACATATTCTTATCCATATAAATATACATCTTCATACTATTTACAACCTGGTTCTATTTTATTCTGGAAATATAAAAAAACAACATTTCCGTATGGTCACGTTGCGCTTATATTAGATAGTAATAGTAAAACAACAGTAATTCTTCAGCAAAATCTAAATCCAGCAGTTAAAATAATAAGTACGAAGGAACTGTTTGATAAAATGAATGATCGTAAAAGTAAATTTCTAGGAATAAAAACGATACCGCCAGAAATTTCAACAAATATAAAGAATATAGAATATCGTGTGATCAGATTATAATTTCGAGTTCTGGTTCTCTGGTGGTTGTGTCTCCTGTGCCGCCGCCGCCGCTGCCGCAGCCTGCGCCTTCTTCTTCTCCATCACATGCTGATAAATTCGATTCATCTCTTGATTTTTACGAAATGACTCGGACGCTTTATCCATAAAACTTCTTATCTCATTAAACCGAAGTTGATTGGTTGAAGGTTGCACATTTTGCATATGTTTTGAGTTATCCATTACTCGTTCCGTTTCAGAACCATTGCCGTTGCCGTTGCCGTTGCCTTCACAGCCACCCTTGATATACTCTCTTACTACTTTAACAATATCATAATTATGCCTCTTTAATGACTCGATAATATCTTCTTCAGGCATATCAGTTTGTCCTTTCACAATCTGAACATATAGATGTATATGAGATTCGCTTGGTCCATTCCTAACTGGGACTTGTTCATTTGATTCTGGCGCAGTGTTAATGCTTGGGTTATTCATTATCAAATTATTGTTATAATAGTTCTTATATTGTTATAACAATTTATCTTAAATATCTTAATTGAACGAATATAAAAATCTAATAATAATTAGAATATCAATATACACAAAATTGAAATAAACAATATACAATATGTTATAAATAGAAACAAGTTTCTTTACTATTATCGATATTGTTATATTCAATGACTACAAGTAACAAATCCCCTCATTCTGGTGATAATATCAATATCAATAATAACGAAGAAACGACACGTGGTGCTAGTAGTGTGCCTGAAATAACAATAAATATTCGCCCTTTACTTGAAGATGTGTCGGAGCTGATGACTAAACACATTTCGCGGATGCTTGAAGGATTTGTTGGTGATTACACAACGTATAAGCAAACCCACGACGCAATTATGGGCTTGCCTTGCATTAAACAATTGCAAGATAGAATTCTTATATTAGAGGATCATATCCGTACGAGCACCGGCAGCGGCACCGGCACCGGCACCAGCAATCAGAGACCAGAGAGCAGTTCTGTTTCAGATAACGATAATGTATTTGCGTCAGAAGAGCGTAAACAGCAAACCGTATCTGATTACAATGAAGTACTTCAATTAAAAAAATCAATCGATCAACTAACAGAGTACGTTAGACATCTTGAATCACAGGTTTCAAATGATAAGAGTAATCCCATTGATGCCGACGAGGATGAAAATGAAGTGCGTCTTGAAATCCAAGAAACGGATATCTCTAATAATGATTCTATTCAAGACACTGCCCATTTTTGCGAGACAGCTCATACAGCTGATACAGCTCATACAGCCCAGACAGTCCAGACAGCCCAGACGAATCATATCATTTATGGAAATAAACCAGTTGAATCTGATAATGATGATGTAGTTTCTGAAAGTTGCGAAGAGGAAACCAGTGATGATAAGGAAGAGGAAGCCGCAGAAGAAGCAGAAGAACCTGAAGCCGAGGAGGAAGCCGCAGAAGAACCCGAAGCTGAAGAAGAGGAACCTGAATCCGAAGAGGAAGCCGCAGAAGAACCTGAAGCTGAAGCTGAAGAACCTGAAGCTGAACCTGAATCCGAAGAGGAAGCTGCTGAAGAGGAAGCCGAAGAGGAAGCTGCAGATGAAATCGAAGTATCTGAAATAAAAATCAAGGGAAAGAATTATTTCACGACAAACCCGCAAAACGGAATTATTTATGCGTGCGTAGATGATGATGTTGGCGATGAGGTTGGCGTGTTTAAGAACGGCGTCGCATTCTTTAACAACAAGAAGTAATCGAATAACCGAATAAATAAAATAATTAGGTATAATATAGCTTATTTTTATTCACAACAATGATCGAAAAAATATGTCCACCAGCATTACTTTATTTAGGTTTTTCAATGATTCAAATCACGATAGACTTATTTCAAGGTGAATATGCAACATCATTATTGAAGTTTATAGTAATGATTATTTTTACGACTATTCTGAATTTAATGTGTTTAAATGGATTGAATAAAATTGTATGGTTCATAGTTCTCATTCCATTTTTATTACTCACGTATATTTCGTCTGTGATGTTTTATGTTTTTGGTGTGAATCCGGGAAAGAATAATCTTCGTGTTCAAAAAGGTGGAATGGGACAGCCGCAACAACTGCAATACCCATCACAAAAGCCGCAACAACCACAACAACCACAACAACCACAACAACAACCACAACAACCGGCACCAAGAATGCAACAGCCAAAGGTTTAAATCCGAATAATATCAATTTGATATGAATATCAATTTGATATAAATACAATTCATATTATTATATATACTATATAATTAATATATAATAATGTACAAACCCCCAACAACACACACGGTATATCAAACGGGTGTTGCATATCCCTGTTACATTCAAAACACATATTCTGAATATGATTTAAGAAGAATTGAAGTTTTTTTTGCGGTGTATATGGTATACGTGATTAGTCCATTATTATATACAGCATATATATCATATAATCCAGATTTGATGAACCGATTATGGAAAATCATACACAGTGGTATTTTTAATAGGGTAAGTGCAATCAAAGAATTTCTCACAAACAAATTAAGGTTATTAATGCGATATTTTGGATATACCACATTTAGCACATATACAATTGTGAAAAATGGTATTGAACTTTACTCATCACATTCAGAATACATAAATATACAAACAACCAGACAAAACATAAAGAAATATGATATGGCGAAATATAAAGTGTGTAAGTGGATTGATTCACAATGTGAACGTTATAATATTATAAACAATGAATATCCTGATATTTCTGATGATAATAATGATATCTACGATTTTATTGTTCATACGTCATCGGATCACAAACAAGTTCGTATCCATAGAGGAGATTTTAGAATTTCAACACATACGCAATTTGAAAAGAATTACAGAACATATGGAAATTCGAACCAAATTGATGATTACGCAGAATTAATAGTTCCGAATTTAGACTCGAATGATAGTAGTGATGTAGAATGTGAACAAAAAACGGAAATTATATATATATCTATCAAAGAACCTGAAACATTTTACATAGAGAAAAATGTATTGTTTGATAAGGCATTTTTGAAGTGGTTTTTGATTAACAAATTAAACAGATCGGATATTGCGGATTACATCGGGACGTTTGGTTCAGAATACGAGATCAGATTATATAACAAAGATCTACTACAATTGAATTTTTATGAAAATCAATTATGCACACCATTTTGCCCTGGTTCGCAAAATACGGAAGTCGCGCAAGAATCTGTAGATCACTCACAGAAAGGCGAAGAAGCCATTACTGATGATAAAGCAGAACAACAAGAAGCAGAACAAGACAAAAAAAGAGAAGAAATGAAAAAATATTTTATGATTCTCACATCGGGTGAGAATCTTGTAGTTGGATCCAAATATCTAGTGAAGCAAGATTCTATTTTGAAATGTCCAATATACACGCTAAGAAACAATAAAACAATATCAATTGATGACCATATTCACCAGTATTATTGCGAATCGGAATGTTCATTTACCGACGACGAGTGTATGGATAATAACAACAATATTCAACTTGTTGACCAAGAGCCTACAGAGTCTGATATTATTTGGGAGGATACGGACACCGACACTGACGCCGACGCAGACACCGAGAATGAACACGAAGATGATAAGGCAACGGTGGTATCTCCGACGTCTTCTGAATCAATGAATAATATTTCATCTGAATTCGAAATAATTGAATGATAAATAAAGTATATTTAGTAAAAAGGTAACATAAACGGTATAAAAAAAATTGAATATATAATATACGATGTGTAGTTTTCCATCCACATCATCGAGTGCACCTTTTCGTGAAATGGCGTCTTCACCCCAATATAATTCTAGTACTAATGACGTAATGTCTGAAACATCAACCACTGGTATTGGTGGTGGTGGTACCAGCAGTGGTCATACGTTTCATAAGTTGTCGTATAAATGGACACTATGGGCGCATTTACCGCACGATACAAACTGGTCTGCGTCTAGTTATAAGAATATATGTGAATTTGATACAGCAGAAGAGGCGATTGCTATATTCGAAACATTGCCCCCCAAATTAGTGATGAATTGTATGTTATTTCTAATGCGGAAAGGCATTGTTCCTATGTGGGAAGATGTGCAGAATCGAAATGGTGGTTGTTTCTCATATAAGGTTGCGAATAAAGAAGTAAATCAAGCTTGGAAACAATTATCCTATGTTACAGTAGGCGAAACAATATCGACAAATCTAAGCGTTCTTCCGTATGTGAACGGAATAACAATTTCACCGAAGAAAAACTTTTGTATCATTAAGATTTGGATGGCGAACTGCGATTTTCAAAACGCGGGAATCATTCGAGAATTGGAAGGAATTACTGCACACGGGTGTTTGTTCAAGAAACATACACCAGAATATTAATGCATCACGCGATGCTTAAATAAATAATAACATATCAAAAATATGACTGGTTATTATTTTTTACAAATATAATTATTTATGCATCATAGAATGCAATTATCTGCATCATATCATTCCCAAGTGATGTATTTTACTAGCTGCTAGGTAAGGGCGATAAACATAATTTGATTGTCCCTAGAGATGCAACGTAATATTTCACAACAAGAGGCATATCATTATCTAAATACATCTCGATTTGACTACATAAGTTGGTACATTTAATAAAATATCCTAGATTCTTCAACGAGAATTCGCCTTGAATCACTTTACCTGAATCTTTTTTATGTAAAAATTCCATACTACCATCTGATTCAACTCGCCGCACTTCAGCGGTCGCGAATTGTCCAGAACATCGAAATATTAATTCATTCCCAACAGATTTTATCTCAAGTTTCTCTGAAATACACGACAAATCACGAATAATCTTCTGAAAATCGCCAGACGGTAAATTAATAACGCTCGAAAATGCAACTTCGGGTTCAACCAACTCCTCCAGATCAGGTTCGATCAAACGCAATTTCTGAGTTTTACATTGTTTAATATCACCATTCTCAAACTTTAACCCTAGATACGATACAACGCCATCATTGTAATCTTTCTTTTCAATATAAATAGTGAGAGTATCGTCGTTATCAATAGAATTAATCAACTTGAACAAATGAAACATATTCACACCAATTATAATCTTATCCAAACTACATTCGTAAAGCTCAAAATTCACCGCTTCTAGAAAAAGATGCGCCAACATCGTATGTGATTTATCCATATTGATAATACGAATTCCGTCCTTTTGAAATGTGATATTCGTCTCTATCAATATCTCCTTTAGAGCACCCATTAGTGTTCTAACTGGTGCGATTTGAACTGTTTTTATAGTAAGTACATTATCACTCATTGAAGATGAGCCACCACTACTACCAGTTGTGAAGGTAGGTGCGTTAAAACCCGAAAAATTCATTCGTTCTTTACTTGTTTAGACATTTAAATCTTTATATCTATTTTATGAAAAATAATATAGTAATATAAATGGCGGCAATATCAAAACGAAATCGAAATAGATATACAAAAAGAAGAACATTTAAGACACATGCGACTAAACGTGCAAAAACAATAAAGTCTTCAAAAACACATACCTTTACTATATATGATGTTAAAACAGTGAAAAACGGCGAAATACGCGTGGATAAGCGTATAGGCAAAGAAGGTGATGGATGGATACGTATAACCATACGTGGCGCACCTTACGACCGCGGATTCGCTCACGGACAATTAGCTGCACATTTATTTCCTCACGTATTTCACGTTATGTCTTTTTTATGTAAAGAAGGTTATGGGCGCGATATTGATTTCTTCTACGAATTATGCGATGACTTTTTTCAGCCTATAATCGAAAAGAGATTTCCGAAGATATTCCAAGAAATGAAGGGTATCGCCGATGGTGCGAAAATACGCTTGTCTCAAATAATATTTATAAATATGTACATGTCTATCTCCTATTTTTATTCGCATATGTTACGATATATAGACACGCCAAAATATCGAAAAAAATACGCAGATGTTATTCGCGATGAATATGCGATATCAGCAAACCCAGCAGAACTCGCATCAAGAAATGCACGATTAAACGAATTTAAAGATAGATGCTCATTAATTATGGCTATTGGACCGGATTGGACAAAAGACGGTGGAATTGTATGTGGGCATTCATCATTTAGCAACTTTTTAGATGGACAATTTTGTAATATTATTCTGAGAATAGAGCCGGAAATGGGTGATGGGCATTCCATTGTTATGCAAAGTGTAGCCGGCGGGGTTTTCAGTATGACTGATTTCTTTGTTACAAGCGCTGGGATTCTCGGTTCCGAGACAACTATTAATGGATTTAATGCATATGAACTAAGAGACCCAATATGTTGTCGTATTCGCGAATGTATGCAGTATGGTAACACTTTGAATGAATATGCCGAGAGATTACAAAAAGGTAATTCTGGCGATTATGCGTGCTCGTGGATGTTCGGTGATATTCGTCGCAAGGAGATAATGCGAATCGAACTTGGTTTAAATTATGTTAATATTGAAACAACCAAAAATGGAGTATTTGTCGGATTTAATTCTACCTATGATGAACGCATACGCCTTATCGAATGCAATACGTCACTGTCGTCATCCGTAAATAGCTCATCATCAGTTGGAAATATTGATTCTGGCGGTTCTTCAGATTTTAGGAATGTATCATCAAGTATTGGTAATCGACGTGTTCAACTAGAAAAATTAGCAGAAAAATATAAGGGTAAAATAGACACAAATATCGCGATGAAAATATTGTCCGATCACTACGACAATTATATTGGAAAAACGGTTGCTAATATGCGAACAGTATGTAAACACGTATACACAGACAAAAACGCATCTACACCATTTAAACCCGTTGGCGCATATGACGGAAAAGTAGTCGATAGTAAACTCGCAGAAAAAATGACCTTTTTAGCACGATGGGGTCCACCTTGTGGCGCATCATTCAATGTGAAAAAACATATAGAAAAATATCCTGTATGGAAAGACTGGAAAGAATATTTGGTTGATTTACCGAAACGACGTTGGGTGGAGGTCTAGATAACACACGTGTCCAGGTAGTGAAATATATACAAACTGAATAGATATAATTTATATAGCGTGTCGTTACCGAAAGTATGTAGTTACTGAAAATATGTCGTTAGCGAGATGCATTCAAGTGTACTCTATATTATATCGCATACACAATAATAGAAATATTATTGTATATATAAATTATATTTATATTTATATTATCAAACAGGTTATGTCTTCTTCTGCTTCTGCAGCTTCTGCTGCTAAAAGTGTAAAAGAAGAAATACCACAGTACATACTCGAAAAATATGCTCCTCGCCGTTCAGAGACTTTACAGTCCGGAAAAGCAATATTATATGAAGGGACTAGTAGTACGGGGTCTGTTATTATAAAAAAATTAACCATACCCCCTGAAAACCGCGATATTATAAAACGTTCTATAACCAAGTATAAAGAAATATCAAGTTTACAAGGTTCTGAAACTATTTGTAAATTAATTGAGTCAATTGACACAGTTGAAAGAGGTAAAGTTATAATATGGTTGATTATGCAAAAATGTGGGTCGCAAGACCTTTTAGACTATTTAAATAATCCGCCACCAGCATTAAAAATGGCTGGTGTATTAAACATTGCGTGTGATATACTAACAGCAGTCATATTTTTGAATCGTAATAGGTTAGAACATTTAGACATAAAACTCGAAAATGTAGCAGTAGGAATTATAGATGGAAAATTGAAAGCATATTTAATTGATATGGATGATATTGGATTCGACATAATTGATCATATAATGAAAAGTAAGAATAATATAGGTAACAAAGGAAGTACGCCTATTCCAATCACCGATTTTGTTACAGAAAATGATAGTATTCATCCAGACGAGATTTCTAAGAGAGAAGATTTTACTAATCCGCCAATAGATATTGATGTAAAAAAATATGTAGTGAATATCCCACGTAGATATAGAAATGCAGTCGTAAAAAGAGACAAGGAAATATTAGACGGTTACAAGAATAATGAACTCTTACGTAATTATAACGATATATTCGGTTGGTGCATATTATGTATGAATATGATTAAACTGTTTGACCGTAATATTTTATCAGATTTACCGCCAACGGCAGTAACACTGAAAAGCTTAAGTAAGTATCAAATGAATATTTTTAGAATGCTGGTATTATCTATGTTTACACCAAACTGCGGTAAGATGGGTATGGTTGATATAACAATGGCACCAAAGGATATCGATAATATAGTTATTGATAAAGAATATTGTGATAAAATTATAAGAGGATTAACATTGTTATCAGATATAAAAAATGTGAATATGGTACCAAATACAATAAAAGAAAATTATCAAATGGGATATATACTATTCAAGAAGGTAATTTTTTTTGGAGAAACTACTATTGAATCATTGATGAAAAATATTCCTGCTACATTTTTGTCTACTGAAGCAAGGAGGGCGCTTGGTACTACTGATGCGAAGGCTGCTACTGAGTCAAAGGAAACTGATGAAGCAGAAAAGGCTGCTGCTGATGCAAAGGCTGCTGCTGATGCAAAGGCTGCTGCTGAAGCAAAAGCAGCTGCTGAAGCAAAGGCTGCTGCTGAAGCAAATGCTGCTGCTGAAGCAAAGGCTGCTGCTGAAGCAAAGGCTGCTGCTGATGCAAAGGCTGCTGCTGAAGCAAAGGCTGCTGCTGAGAGAGAAAATCAGCTGAATGAACGTATTAAACAGCTGGAGGCAGAAAAGGCTGCTGATGCTGAGAGAGTAAAGCAGCTGAATAAACGTGTTGAAGAGCTGGAGGCAGAAAAGGCTGCTGCTGATGCAAAGGCTGCTGCTGATGCAAAGGCTGCTGCTGATGCTGCTGATGCTGCAAAGAAGAAGGCTGACGATGATGGCTATACGAAAAGAACAGAA
>Ga0247722_10000183_pt1 | contig 39792 bp, 30 predicted proteins | sample MSEWelMarce3H_FC_FD_189094 | JGI IMG/M metagenome (GOLD analysis project Ga0247722, IMG submission 189094) | Subsurface sediment microbial communities from gas well in West Virginia, United States - MSEEL Well Study Marcellus 3H_FC | ecosystem: Environmental > Terrestrial > Deep subsurface >... | reverse complement strand
GGGCGGGGTGGGTTTCTAGCATGCGATCACGCATGGTGCGCACATCAAAGCGCAGTTTTTCTAGATCACGCGGTGCGCATAAAATATCCTCTCTAATCACTTCAAAAGCATTGCCTACCACTTTATCACCCGCGCAGTAACGGGCGCGGGTGAGGGCTTGGTGTTCCCAAACCCATGCCGATTCTCTTTGATATTGTGAGAATGCGCCGATGCTAGAAACCAAAAGCCCTGAAGCGCCATTGGGGCGCAGCCGTAGATCGATATCATAAAGATGGCCTGCAGGGGTGAGTGCGGTGAGCCAGTTGACTACCCGTTTGGCGTACTTTGCATAGATTTCGGTGGCATTAGGATGATCGTCCTCATAGAGATAAACGATATCTAAATCCGAAGCAAAGCCCAGCTCTTTACCGCCTAACTTGCCATAACCAATGACGGCGAATTGGGGCTTAGGTTGGTGTTTTATGCTCAACTCTTGCCAAACTTGCTCTAAAGTAACGGTCAACATTAAATCAGCCAAGTCGGATAAATGGTCCGATACGGTTTCCAAAACCAGTAAGCCGCCTAAATCTTGATTTACTAATCTAAATATTTGAGCGTGCTGAAAATGGCGTAAGCAATCCATTTTGGCTTCGGTGTCATCGCCTAAATCGTTAAGCTCTTGCCGCAGTATTTTGCCAAGCTTAGGCCAATCGGGCAGCTCTTCTAGTAGGCGGAAATCAAGTAGCTCATCGAGCAAAATAGGATGGCGCGTTAAATATTGGGATACCCAAGGGCTGGCACTATAAAGGCTGGCCAAGCGTTTTAGGGTTTGTGGGTGCTCGGCCAATAACGCCAAATAGGACTCGCGGCGGCTGATGGCTTCGAGCAAATCTAAAATACGGGTGAAGGTGGCATCTGGGTTATGAAAGCCTGCGGATACTTTAATTAAGGGGGGTAAAATGCTATCAACGCGTTTACGGCAACGATCTGGCATTTGCAAATAGCGGTTACTGCTTTGTAAAGAGGCCAAACGGCGGTTGATTTCAGCGGGGTTTTCAAAGCCTAGCGCCGCTAAATCGCTGCTATCGCCGTCTTGGGCGGATTGCCAAATGGCGGCCTGTGGGTGGGCATCTCCCTCGTCAGGCGGTAGCACAAATACCTGCTCAAAATGCTGAGACACGCGGTGCCGATACAGCGCGAGCTGCTCGCTAAACTGTGCCCAATCCGCAAATTGCATACTGTGCGCGATACGGGCTTGGTCTTCCTCATTTAAGGGCAACATCTGGGTTTGAGCATCGTCCAGATACATTAAGCGGTGTTCTAAATTGCGTAAGAAACAATAAGCTTCTTGTAGCTCGGCCACGGCCGCATGGCTAAGCGTTCCTTGCTGGGCAAGTTCTTCCAAAATTGCTTGCGTGGGGCGTAGCTGTAGGTTTTTATTGCGCCCACCACGGATCAGCTGAAAAACTTGACCGATAAATTCGATTTCACGAATGCCACCCGGCCCCAGTTTGATATTGTCGATCTTATCTTTGCGGGCTACTTCGCGGCGGATTTGGCTGTGCAGCTCACGCATCGAATGGTAAGCACCGTAATCTAGGTATTTGCGATAGATAAAGGGCGTGACCAGTTGCATCAAGCCTGCTTCATCTCCCGACAAAGCGCGCGCTTTAATCCACGCATAACGCTCCCACTCACGGCCTTGGGTGAGCAGGTAGCCTTCCAGCGAGTCAAAGCTACAGGCCAGTGGGCCAACACTACCAAAGGGGCGCAGTCGCATATCCACTCTAAATACAAAACCATCATCGCTGATATCGCCGATCAGGCTGATGAGGCGTTTACTAATCAGGGCAAAGTATTCTGAATTGCTAATTTTGCGCGGGCCGGTGGTTTGACCGTCTTCGGGAAAAATAAAAATCAGATCAATATCGGAGGATACATTCAGCTCACGCCCGCCCAGCTTACCCATACCAACAATAATCAATTCTTGAACTTGGCCCGATTCTTCACCGATCGGTTGACCATAGCGTGCATCCGGCTGCGATACCCAGGCGAGGGCAGAGCTAAGGCTGATTTCTGCTAAATCACTGATGGTGTGCATGACTTCTTGTAGTGTGGCTAGCCCTGCTAGCTCACGGCTGATGAGTTTTGCCATTACGGCTTGCCGTAAGCGGCGTAAATGCTGTTTAAGTGCGTGGTCGTCCAAGCCTTGCAAGTTGCTCAACGCTTGTTCCATCGCTTGCCTTGTGAAGGGCTGGGCAATGTTTGCCAGCGTAGCCTCGGCTAAATTTGGATGCCTTAGGAAGAGTTGTTGCAGATATCGACTATGGGCCAAGGCTGGGGCAAGTAAGGAATTCGCATTTTGCGTGAGATCATTCATCGGTAGTGGCTCAAAAACGGTTAAAATCATAATTCCCTAACTGACGGGCTCTGTTGACTCTTGGCTTACTGCTTAAATCTTAACAAAGCCTGACTAAGCCTAACATAGCACTGCCATCTTTTGGCATGTCCGAGCCGCTCGAAATGCCTGTTTTTTCTCCTTATTTGCAACGCTTTATCTCTTTTATGCACTGGCATTACCGCTTGTTGCTGCGCTTGCTTGCGGCTGTGGCTTTGCTGCTGCTCGCTACTGTGTTGGCTTGGCAGCTTTATGTTTTGCCTCGCCTTGATGAGTATCGGCCATGGTTGGTGCAAAAACTGGAAACTGCCACGGCAAGTGAAATCAGTATGGGGCGATTGTCGGGTGGTTGGCACGGTATTCATCCTTTTGTGCGGATTGACGCGCTTAAAGTGCATAAGGGCACGCTACCTGGCTTGCAGCTCACCTCGGTCGACGCTGATTTATCTTGGTGGTCCTTGCTGCGTGGAGAGTTGCTATTTAGCCGCTTAGCCACCGTTGCGCCTCAGCTTACTTTGCGCCGAGATCAAACAGGGACGTGGTTTGTGGCGGGTTTTCAAGTGCAGACGGGGGCCGCTAAGGATGATAATCGCTTTATTAATTGGTTGCTGGCGCAGGGCGAGTTAACTATAACCGGTGGCCAGCTGAGTTGGCTGAATGAGCAAACCAGCGCTAGCGAGCAAGTGTTTACCGCTTTAGATTTAGATATCAAACAGAGATTTGGCCGGCATCGGTTTGAGGTTTCCGTTAAGCCTCCTTCAGCTCTTGCAGATACTTTGGTTTTGTCGGGTAATTGGCGTGGCAATGACGTGGGCGAATGGCGAAATTGGTCGGGGAAAATCAAGCTAGATTTCCCACGTGTGGATTTAAAACAACTCTTTGAGCAATGGCCCGCGCCGTCGCTTAGTCGTTTGAGCGGAGTGGGGGGCGTACGAGCCACGCTGCATTTTGCGCAAGCGCGTATTGAAAAAATCGACACCCAGTTAAAACTGAATCATTTAGCTGTGGCTTGGGCTGAAGCACCACAGGCTTTGTATTTGCCGATGTTTGAGGGCGGCTTTATTTGGCAGGATGATCAGCGCGAGCAGTCATTACGTTTAAAAGCTGCGCATATCACAACTGTAAGCGGTGATCTTTGCCAAGATTGTAGCGTGAATTATCGGCGCGATAAGGCCGGCGTGCAGCTTTTAGATGGCCAAGCCATCAGCCTAAATGGTTTGGCAGCACTATCGGCATGGCTGCCTGCAGAGTTTCAAGACGCTAGTTTGAAGGGGAAAGTGGATCAGTTTAGCGTCCGCTGGCAAGGCCCATGGCAGAGTGCCAAGCTGTTTAGTGCAGACATCGATGCTAAATCTTTAGAGCTTGCATTACCGCAACTTGGCTTGCCTCAACTGGGCCGCCTTGATGTAAATGCAAAGTTTGATCAGGCGGGCGGTAAGGGCAGCATTGTAAGTGATGATTTATCGCTAACGATTCCAGCTCAATTTCTTGAGCCTTTGCACTTTGATAAGGCGGGCTTTACCGCGACTTGGCAGCGTGCGGGTAAGGGCTGGAAGCTGGATGTGGCTAAGGCTATGCTAAGCAATGACGACACAGATATCCGCGTTAGTGCTCAATACCAATGGCCAGGCTCAGGTTTAGGCTACTTAGATTTAAAAGGTGAGATTCTTGAGTTGCAAGCCAAACGCGCCTATCTCTATTTGCCCAGAGCGGTAGGGGATGACACCTTGGATTGGCTAAAAACATCGTTATTGAGTGGCAAGGCCGTCAATGGCCGAGCCCAATTACGCGGTGATTTACAGCAATTTCCTTTTCATGACCCTAAAGATGGCGTGTTTAAAATTACTGCCGACGCCAAGAATGTAGGGCTTTCTTATGCGGATGACTGGCCAAGTATTGATCATATTGATGCTGCGCTAGATTTTCATGCGGCAGCGATGGATCTTCGCGGTAAATCGGGCAAGATTTTTGGCGCAGAGCTGCGTAATGTTGCAGTATCGATTGCAGAAATGGACAGTGATTCACCCATTTTAAAGGTGAAAGGCAGGGCGCAGGGCGCAACGAGCGAGTTCTTACAGTTTGTGCACAAAAGCCCAGTTAAGAAAAGTACCTCAGGCTTTACCGATGATTTAAAAGCTGGCGGCAATGGCGAGCTGGCTTTGGAGCTATCCATCCCATTGGAGCACACCGATGCTAGCAAGATTTCTGGCGAATATCACTTTTTAGATAATCAGCTCGATTTTGGAGGCGCTGTGCCGCTGTTGGAAAAAGCGGCAGGGCGGATTGCCTTTACTGAGCACACGCTCACGATTAAAGATGCAAAGGCGCAAGCTTTAGGCGGGCCTTTAAAGCTATCTGGTGCAAGCAACGCCCAAGGTAATTTGCTGTTGAATATGAATGGGCAAGGTGAGATTCAAGATGTGGCAGAGCGCTATAGCCTGCCATTAAAGCAGCGCTTACACGGCAAAGTCCCCTATCAGGCTAGCCTCAGTGCTGGCCAGTCGCAGTATGCTCTAAGTGTGCAATCCCCATTGCAGGGCTTAGTCATTGATTTGCCAGCGCCTATGGCAAAAACGAGCGGGGAAAGTCGACCGATGCGTTTGCGTATCCAAGGGGGGACGCAAGAGGCAACTCAACTTGAATGGGCTTACGATAAAAGCGTGCAATTGCAATTGTTACTGGGTAACCCGCCAGCACAAGCTGCGCTAGGAAACCAGCCACCAGAGGCTATTAGTAAGCTGAAAGGGCAACTGGTGTTGGGAGCGGGTGCTTTACCCACTCTGCCCAAGGCAGGCGTCAGTGTGTCAGGGAGCTTGCCAGAGCTGAATGCGCAAGCGTGGCTCGATTTAGCTGATGAGTTTAAAACAGAGTCTGCGGGTGCGCGGCCTTTACCCTTGCAATTGGATTTACGTATTAATCGTTTGATGGGCTGGGGAAGACAGCTTAATGAATTTAAGCTTAAGGCGCAGGAGCAGAGCGATTCAAGCTGGAAAGGCTCGCTAGATAGTAAAGAGTTGGCGGGGGCTTTTGACTGGAGTGCAAAAGATAAGGGGAAGTTAACTAGCCATTTAAGCAAGCTTTGGCTGCCTTTCCCTGCTTATGGTACCGTGCCGCTTGCTACGCCTTTACAGCAGTTGCCAGCCCTTGATTTAGCCGTGAATGATTTCAGATATAAAAATTATGCTTTGGGTAAGCTGGATGTGAGTGCGGTTCAGCAAGGGGAAAACTGGCGTTTGAATGGGGTAAATATCAGCAACCCCGATGGTAAGCTGAATATGAGTGGTGTTTGGGCAAAAAACCTTGGGCGCACCAGTGGTCATTTTTCGATGGAAAGCGAAAACGCCGGCAAATTACTGACCCGCCTAGGCGTCCCGGATACGATGCGCCGTGCCCCTGCTAAATTAAGCGGCGATGTGGCATGGGATGGGGAGCTGTTCCCGCCAGATTTATCCACCTTGCAAGGCAAGCTGAGGATAGATGTAGAAGCAGGCCAGTTTGCAAAGATCGATCCAGGTGTAGGGCGTTTGTTGTCCATCTTAAGCCTGCAATCCTTGGCGCGCCGTGTGCAGCTCGATTTTAGAGATGTGTTCTCTGAAGGCTTTGAGTTTGATTCAATTAGGGGCGATAGCGTGATCGATCGAGGCGTAGCACGTACCGATAATTTGGTGATCGCAGGCCCCGCAGCACAAGTACTATTTAGGGGCGATGCTAACTTTATGGGCGCTACACAAAATTTACGTGTGAGGATTGTACCGGTGATTGGGGACAGTGTAGCGGTGGCAACAACGATTATTAATCCTGTCATAGGGGTGGCAACGTTTTTACTGCAAAGAGTATTTAAAGACCCGCTCGGCCAGTTGGTGGCTTACGAGTACGACATTACCGGCAGTATGTTAGACCCACAAATTAAAGGGGTAAGTAGCCCTCTCAGCCGTCTGCCTTTTGCCAGAAATAAATAGGAGCCAACATGAATACCTTGATTGCCGCAGCGATTCAAATGGTTTCTGGGCCTGAAGTAGGAGCCAATTTAGCCACTGCCGCACGTTTAATCGGCGAGGCAGCTAAGGCGGGGGCACAGCTGGTGGTGCTCCCTGAGTATTTTGCCATTATGGGCAAACAAGACCGCGATAAGCTGGCGATTAAAGAGCCGTTTGGCGATGGGCCTATTCAATCTTTTTTGGCCCAAACCGCCGTTGAACATGGGGTTTGGTTGGTTGGGGGCACCGTGCCATTGGCGTGCGATGATGAAATTCGCGTGAATAATAGCTGCCTAGTGTATTCGCCCGTAGGTGAGTGCGTGGCGCGTTACGACAAGATGCATTTATTTGGTTTTGATAATGGCGCGGAGCATTTCTGTGAGGCTGATACCATTGCCGCAGGCCATCGGCCAGTGGCCTTTGATACACCGTTTGGCCGCGTGGGTTTATCGGTTTGTTATGACTTACGCTTTCCTGAGTTTTTCCGCGCTATGTTGCCACTCGATTTTATCGTTCTGCCTGCTGCATTTACCCAGACTACTGGCGAGGCGCATTGGGAAGTACTGCTGCGCGCCCGTGCAATCGAAAATCAATGTTATGTGATTGCCTCAGGACAGGGCGGAGAGCATATCACCGGCCGTCATACCTTTGGCCACAGCATGCTAATCGATCCATGGGGCAAAGTGATCGCCTGCCAATCCAAGGGAGAGGGCGTAGTACTGGCGGAATTAAAATCTAGCCAAATGGATAGAGTAAGACGCATCCTGCCAGCTTTGACGCACCGCTTGCTATAACTTGTATTTGGCCAAAAGCCAGACTTAAAATGGCCATTCACTGCGTGATGCTCCTCGATAATAACCCGTTATTGCCTTCGTCACATGCCTTGTGCCTAGCCGTTTTCCGGCTCAGCGCAATGGTTAATGAAACGTCAACAGACACTAGCAGCCTGTCGGACTTAAGCGATCGTAGCGAGGGAAAGACCGGTTTGAGACAGATTTCGTGGGTTTTTGAGGCGAATAGCTGGCTATTCAACGAGAAAATGCGTGAAATATAGCCAAATCCGGCTTTTCCGTAGTAGATCAGTCTTAAGTCCGACAGGCTGCTAGGGTGGGTAATTTTTATGCCCACGCGTGTTTTGTTTGCTCTGTCCCGTGGGCGTTTCCATAGACATTTCGCCTTAAAAGGATTTCTCGCCTTCCCTGCTTCTTGAAGATAGTGTGTAATACCTTTCAATAATCTGATTCACCCTTTGCGATGACACCCCATGACCCATTTAGAAACGGCCCGCCAAACGCTGCTAACCCCTTTTAACCTTGATGATGCCAAGCTCGATCAAGTGTTTGGGCAGATGCTAACGCACGATATTGATTACGCTGACCTGTATTTCCAATATAGCCGTAGCGAGGCATGGAGCTTAGATGAAGGCATTGTGAAGTCAGGTAGTTTTAATATTGATACTGGGGTGGGGATTCGCGCTGTTTCGGGTGAAAAAACCGCCTTTGCCTATTCTGACGACATCAGCATGGCCGCCTTAAGCCAAGCTGCCACGGCGACACGAGCGATTGGCCGCCAAGGTGGGCAAAATACTGTGGCGCTGACGCGCGATGTGGTGGGGCATGCTCTGTATCAGCCGGTTGACCCACTGGCAAGCCTTGATGAGCTGGCCAAAGTGGCTTTGCTAGAAAAAATTGAGCGTACCGCCCGCAGCTTAGATAAACGCGTAGTTCAAGTGATGGCAAGCCTAGCTTCTGAGTTTGAAGTGGTTTATGTGGCGCGCCACGATGGGCATCGCGCGGCCGATGTGCGCCCGATGTGCCGTCTTTCTATTCAAGTGATTGTGGAAGAGAATGGCCTGCGTGAGCAGGGGAGTGCAGGTGGTGGTGGCCGTTTTGCTTACGGCTACTTTGATGACGCCATCGTGCTGGATTACGCCAAAAAAGCAGTAGATCAAGCGGTGCTCAATTTACACGCTCGTCCAGCACCAGCGGGTGAAATGACCGTGGTCTTGGGGTCTGGCTGGCCAGGCATTTTATTGCATGAAGCAATAGGCCATGGCTTAGAGGGTGACTTTAACCGCAAGGGCTCATCGGCTTTTAGTGGAAAGATGGGTCAGCAAGTTGCGGCTAAAGGTGTAACCGTGGTTGACGATGGCACGATCGCCGATCGCCGTGGCTCGCTCAATATTGACGATGAAGGGAACCCAACGCAGCGCACTGTATTGATTGAAGACGGTATCTTAAAAGGCTATTTGCAAGATAGCCTGAATGCCCGCCTGATGGATATGCCGCTAACAGGTAATGGCCGCCGTGAAAGCTTTGCTCACCTGCCTATGCCACGTATGACCAATACCCTAATGGAAGGCGGCAGCGTGCCACCCGAAGAAATCATCGCCTCGATCAAGCGTGGCTTGTATGCGGCAAACTTTGGTGGGGGGCAGGTAGATATTACCAGCGGAAAGTTTGTGTTCTCTGCGGCTGAAGCTTGGTGGGTAGAAGAGGGCAAACTGATGTATCCAGTAAAAGGCGCAACATTGATTGGCAATGGCCCCGATGTACTTACCCGCGTATCAATGATTGGTAACGATATGGCGCTAGACCCAGGCGTGGGCACCTGCGGCAAAGAAGGCCAAAGCGTGCCTGTTGGCGTGGGGCAGCCAACCTTGCGCATTGATGGCGGGCTGACCGTAGGCGGTACAGGCGGCTAATCATTTATAGGGCGGCGGATATGCAGTGCCCTTCTATCTTGTAAGGAAAAAAGATGGTTCATTTTCAGCAGATAGCGCTGAGCAATGGTTTGTTCTTAGGCCAAATTTTATTGGCATCGGCTAGGTTGAATGCGCAAAGCCTTGCCATGGTGTTAAAGATTCGTGAGCAATTAGAAATCTGGCGAAACGATGAAAAGATTGTGGCGCTATTGGTTCGGGGTGAGGGCGAGCGGGCTTTTTGCGCAGGGGGGGATATTCGTGCGCTTTACCATGCCATGAGTGACGCGGATTTTTTACACGAGGGGGATGATTTTTTCCGCCATGAGTACGATCTTTGCCGTGAGTTACATCGCTTTCCTAAGCCGGTTCTGGCTTGGGGTAATGGCATTGTGATGGGCGGGGGCTGGGGTATTTTTGCGGCAGCCAGTCATCGTATCGTGACCGAATCTAGCGTTTTGGCCATGCCAGAAATTAGTATTGGTCTTTTCCCTGATGTGGGTGCTAGCTTTTGGCTACAGCAATTAGAAGGCAATCTCGGCCGCTTACTTGCGCTAACCGGCAGCCGTTTAAATGCAGCCGATGCGCTGGCCTTTGGTGCAGCGGAATTTGCCTTGCCTGCAGATACTTTTGCTGCATTAATGGGGGTGCTGCAAGACCTACCATGGAGCGGGCAAGGCAAGCAGGACGCAGAGCTTGCCAGTGGTGCTTTATCGGCGCTTTCTGCCGCGTGGCCATGTGTTTTGCCAGCATCGGTATGGTTGCCACTGGCCGATGAGGTGGAGCGCATCTGTGCGGGGGATGATTTACTCACGATTTGTGAGCGTATTCAGTCTTATCAAGGCGATGCACCTGCCTTACGCTTGGCCGCTGAGCTGCAAGCGGCAGGCTCACCTACTTCTATTTTTCTGACGTGGGAAATGGCGTTGCGAGCGCAGGCTCTTTCTTACGATGAAGTGGTGGAAATGGAATGGTTAGGTGCAAGAAATTGTTTGCGCCACGGCGATTTTCATGAAGGTGTACGTGCTAAACTGATCGACAGAGATGATCAGCCCAATTGGTCACCTAAAAAATTATCCCAAGTTAAATTGGCCGAGATCGAAAGTTTCTTTGCAACGGCTTGAAACTTTTTTGAATCATACCAATCTATCTGACATACGCGGCTAGTCCGTGAGAATGGAGACACACGAGAATGGAACTAAATAGCTTAGCTTATGGCAGCTCAGCGCTGTCAACGGAGCGTAATCGCGTATTACGTAACACTTATTTTATGCTGGCGCTGACCATGGTGCCAACTGCTATTGGCGCTTACTTAGGCGTTGCCATGCAGTTTCGCATGTCCCCGCTGATAGGCTTTGTTGTCTTTATGGCAGTAAGCTTTGGCTCGTTTTATGCGATTGAAAAAACTAAAGAAAGCGCTGCAGGTGTGTTTATTCTGCTGGGCTACACTGGGTTTATGGGCTTGTGGTTATCGCAAATGTTGCAAATGGCTTTGCGCTTTAGCAATGGCGCAGAAATGATTGGCCTAGCGGCAATTGGTACAGGGGCAATCTTCTTTACTTTGGCCACGATTGCCACCGTTACTAAGAAAGATTTTTCCTTTATGGGGAAATTTTTGATGATCGGTGTGGTTGTGATCATCTTGGCGGCTTTGGCTAATATCTTTTTCCAAATCCCTGCCCTGTCGCTGACTATTTCAGCAGTAGCTGTGATGATTTTCTCTGGCTTTATTTTGTATGACGTGAGCCGCATTGTAAATGGTGGCGAAACCAATTATGTTAGCGCCACGCTGAGCCTTTATCTGAATGTCTACAATCTATTTACTAGCTTGTTACATTTAATTATGGCTTTTACTGGTAATAGTCGCGATTAATTTGCACGGTCTGGTTTTATTGAAATTTAATTTTTAAAAAATGTCGGAGCAGTTTTGCTTCGGCATTTTTTTTGTTATAAATCAGTGGTCTTTTATGCTCAGGGTTTTACCCTATGGGGAAATAAGCACAATGCACCCTATCCTCCACGCATGATTTCTTCCTTAATACGCCGAATTGGCCAACATTGGCTCTGGTGGCTGGCATATATAGCCATCATTTTGGTCTTGTTGGCATTGGCTAGTTTTGTTTGGCTAGATTACCGGCAAGTGCGCAATGCCCAAGATACCGTCTTGTCGCAGGATTTACTTTGGCAAGAACAAGGGCTGCGTTTGCATTTGCAAACCAATCAGAATGCGATCGAAAATCTTGCCTATGGCATTGCAGCTAGTGCTTTGCATGAAGAAGATTTTCGGGCAAGGGCAGATAGCCTATTGCGCGCATCGCCAGAAATGCTTTCCGTTGATTATGTAAATTCAGTAGGTAATCGCGTTTGGGGATTACCTGCGTATAGTTCACGCCCCCAAAACTTAGTGCCGTTGAATGATCCTATTTTACTTGAGGTACTCGATGGCGCGGCTACTTTAGGCTATGTTTTATATTCAAATGTGATTATGGTGGGCGAGCCCAAAGTGGCTCAAATGGTGTTGGTGGTGCCTGCATTTCGTGGCACAGTTTATTTAGGCTCAGTTTTAGCCACGTATGCTTTACCGGCTATTTTGCAGCAGCGAGTGCCTTGGTGGATGGTGCAGCGCTACGATTTATCATTGCTCGATAGTAATGGCGCTGTGCTTGCTCCCCGTGATGCTCGTCTCAATATGGCAGGTGTTAGCCGTTCAGTTGGTTTCGAACCATTGGGGCATGGGCTTAAATTACGTGCCAGTGTGCGGCATGAACAAACCTCAATAACCCAGCTTTGGTTGCTAGGGGTGGTGTTTGCTCTATTAGTAGCCTTAATTTTGGCTCTGCGCTTACTCAGAAAGCGCATGCAGCAACGTCAACAAGCGGAAGATGCACTGCGTGATGAAATGCGCTTTCGTGCAGCCATGGAAGACTCTTTAACGACTGGTTTATTAGCGATTAATCCGGCTGGGCATTTAATTTATGCCAATTTGGCTTTTTGTAGCATGGTGGGGCGTAGCCAAGTGGAATTACTTGGCAAGGCCTCGCCTATGCCATATTGGGCTCCAGAAGAGCTCAGCGTTTGTGCCAATGCATGGCAATCTTTGATGTCTGGAGAGTGCCCAAGTAATGGTTTTGCGCTGCGCTTTATGCGCCGAGATGGCGAGCGCTTTGATGTGCGGTTGTATTCATCACGCTTGGTAGATGGCCGGGGCGAGCATCGTGGTTGGATGGCTTCTTTATACGATGTAACGGACATCAAGCGTGAGCGTGAGGCGCTGGCGGAGTCTCGCAAGCAGCTACTGACGGTACTGGAAGGCTTAGATGCTGCGGTGTCCGTATTTGATGTGAGTAGCGGCGTGGTGCGCTACCGTAATCGCCATCATAGCGATACATTCCCACTGTTTGCCGATGGTGATTGCTGCATGTGTCCGCTGCTGCCACACGGGGTGTCAGAAGCAGAACGGCTTGACCCAGTGAGTGGCCGTTGGTTTTTAATTCAGCGTCGCCGTATTCAATGGGTAGATGGCCTTGGTGTGTGGCTAGAGATTGCGGCTGATATCACTGAAAGACGGCAAGCAGCAGAAGAGGGCCGTAGCCGTGAAGAAAAATTACAACATACGGCAAGATTAGTCAGCATGGGGGAGCTTGCTTCTAGCCTTGCCCATGAGTTGAATCAACCTTTGGCCGCCATTGCGGGTTATGCTGCAGCAGGCGAAGAAATATTATCAAGGGATGAGAAAAACTCGGTGCGGCATATCTTGGCCAAAATGGGCGAGCAAGCACGTAGGGCAGGGCAAATTATCAGCGGGATTCGCAATTTCTCATCGCGGCGTGCTTCAAAAAGTGAGGTGTGCGATTTGACCGAGCTATTAGCCATACCATTGCAACTACTCGAGCCTATGGCACGGAAATACCATAGTCGTATTCTGATCGATTTAGAAGACGACTTGCCCAAAGTGATGGGGGATGGGGTGATGCTGGAGCAGGTGCTGTTTAATTTATTAAAGAATGGTATGGAAGCGATGATTGATACCCCGATAGAGCAAAGGGAGATCAGAGTATCTACTGCGACCGGTAAAGATTGGTTAGAGGTCTGTGTGGCGGATCGTGGCTCAGGGATTTCAGATCCTACTAAGTTGTTTCAATCTTTTTACACCAGTAAACCCGAGGGGATGGGGATTGGTTTGAATATTTGCCGCTCGGTCATTGAGCAGCATCAAGGGCATTTAAAGATTCAAGCTAATCCTGGTGGTGGTAGTTGTTTTATTTTTCGCCTCCCTATTGTTTTGTCTTAATCACTGATTATATTTTTATATGTAGATTGAATGATGATGTGAGAAGTGATTACGCTTATTCCCTAGCGCTTTTGAATTATTACTATCTATTAAAGGTAATTGTATGCGACCTATTGCTGTAATTGATGATGACTCTGCTGTACGTGACGCGCTACAAATTTTATTTGAAGCTCATCAATGGCCGGTGTTTGGTTTTGAGTCTGCAGAGCACTTTCTAAATGAAGCCGATGCGGCAGATTATAGTTGCTTAATTATTGATGTCCGTATGACGGGCATGAGTGGTCTTGAGCTATATAGTGAGCTAAAAACATCTTTTTATTTGCCGCCAGTTATTTTCTTAACCGGCCACGCCGATGTGCCTATGGCCGTTGCTGCGGTAAAAGATGGGGTAATGGATTTCTTAGAAAAACCTTGCGATTATAGTTTGTTGGTTTCTAGAATCGAAGCTTGCTTAGCGAGGGATGAAGAAGCGCGCAGTGCTTGGAATGCCCGCCAATCCTTAGATGAGCGCTTAGAAAGTCTTACCCCGCGTGAGCGTGAGGTATTGCGTGAGCTATTAACTGGGCGGCTTAATAAGCAAATAGCTGATGAATTAGAAATCAGCATTAAAACGGTTGAAGTGCATCGTGCTCGTATCTATACCAAGCTAAAAGTTCGCTCAGCAGGGGGCTTAGCGGCCTCTTTAAAAGGCGTGCAAATTTCTGAGATTTAGGCCTAAGTTTTCGGTTCGTGTTGTTGCTTGTTTTGGGGGGGCAACAATACGAACTGTTTTAAGTGCTGCAGTTTAATCGGCTTTGCTTGGCATAAACGAAGCCATAAAAATATGGCTAGAGCCAAGCTAGCCCATATTTATCCACCTTTAAAATAAACTATATTTCTACCTTGATAGGGTGTTCGCCCTAGGGTCTGTTGACGTTTCATTCACGGCGGCGTTTGGCCCAGTTTTGGGGCTGAACAAGGAGAAAATTGTGACATGGTACACGTACCATGAGCGATTATTAACGCCGTGCAGCCCCAAAAATGGGCTAAACCCGAAGGGCTGAGCCGGAAAATGGCCATTCACTGCGTTATGCTCCTCGACAATAAGCAGTTATTGTCTTCGTCACACGCCTTGTGCCTGGCCGTTTTCCGGCTCAGCGCAATTGTGAATGAAACGTCAACAGACCCTAAGTTTATTGCCCAGTCGTATTTCGCCTCATTTGAATTACTCTTGCCTTTGGCATAAAGTAAGTCCAGCGTACAGATACACTTAGGTGCGTATTCAACGAGAGGAAATCGATGATGAAGAAACTGAAAGTGAGTTTGCTGGCGGCGAGTTTTTCTATTGCATTTTCTGTGCACGCTGCTGATGTAGAGGTATTACATTGGTGGACTTCTGGCGGAGAAGCTAAAGCCGCAGTCGAACTTAAAAAAATGCTTGAGGCCAAAGGGCACAAGTGGAAAGATTTTGCAGTAGCAGGTGGCGCAGGGGATAACGCCATGACGGCGCTTAAAACCCGCGTTGTATCTGGGCAGCCACCCGCAGCAGCACAAATCAAAGGCCCCTCTATTCAAGAATGGGGTGATGAAGGTGTACTAGCATCTCTTGATGATGTCGCAAAAAAAGAAGGCTGGGATAAGCTTTTGCCTCCTGTTGTGGCAAATGTAATGAAATATAAAGGCAGCTATGTTGCCGCTCCAGTGAATGTGCATCGGGTAAATTGGCTGTGGGTGAATCCTGAGTTATTTAAAAAAGCCAACGCCAAGGTGCCAACAACTTGGGATGAGTTTTTTAAAGCCGCCGATGCTTTGCAAAAAGCAGGTATCCAGCCCTTGGCCTATGGTGGGCAGCCTTGGCAAGACGCTACTGTGTTTGAAGCCGTTGCACTGGGTGTGGGTGGCAGTGATTTCTATAAAAAAGCCTTTATTCAACTCGACCCCGCCACGCTACAAAGCGCCAATATGATTAAGGTGCTTACGACCTACAAAAAACTCAAGCCTTATACCGATAAAAATGCCCCTGGCCGCGAATGGAATCTAGCCACGTCGATGGTGATTAATGGCAAGGCTGCTATGCAAATTATGGGTGACTGGGCTAAGGGTGAATTTTTAGCCGCGGGTAAAGTGCCAGGTAAAGACTTTCTCTGTGTAGCTGCCCCAGGTACGGCTGCAGCGTACACTTTTAATATCGATAGCTTTGCGATGTTCAAACTGCCGAATAAAGACGCTGAAAAAGGGCAGAAAGATTTGGCGGTTACATTGATGAGTCCAGAGTTTCAAGAAGTGTTTAACTTGAATAAAGGCTCGATTCCCGTGCGCCAAGGCATGAATATGAGCAAATTTGATGATTGCGGCAAAAAATCGGCTGAAGACTTTAAAGCAACATCTGCTAAAGGATCTTTACTCCCGTCTTGGGCGCACGGTATGGCGATGCATTCCGCCACCCAAGGTGCTGTAGCGGATGTGATTTCGCAATTTTGGAATAATGATTCAATGACCGCTCAGCAAGCTAGCGTTAAATTAGCGGCGGCTGCAAAAACAAAATAAGTTAGTACTGCTAAGGGGCAGCAAGGCTGCCTCTTACTGAATCATTCGCTGCCGGAGAAACCCATGTCTATATCAGCTCAAGAGGCGCATTACGGCTTCACAGAGCGCTGGCTGCCGCGCCTCGTTCTAGCGCCGTCTTTTTTATTAACGCTGATCTTTTTATATGGTTTTATTATTTGGAATTGTTATTTATCTTTTACCACCTCGCGCTTAATGCCTAATTTAACCTGGGCAGGGTTGGCGCAATATCAAATATTGTTTGAAAATGAGCGTTGGTGGGTTGCAGTAAAAAATCTATTTATTTTTGCGAGTTTATTTATTGGTAGTGGTATGGCAATTGGGATTGGTTTGGCTATTTTTCTAGATCAAAAAATACGGGGGGAAGGCATATTGCGTACTATATATTTGTACCCAATGGCTTTATCTTTTGTCGTAACGGGCACCGCGTGGAAATGGATGTTAAATCCTGGTTTGGGTTTGGAAAAGCTCATGCATGACTGGGGATTTATTCATTTTACCTTTGATTGGTTAGTCAATTCAGAGATGTCAATTTATACCGTGGTAATTGCCGGTGTATGGCAATCTTCAGGTTTTGTAATGGCATTGTTTTTGGCGGGTTTGCGTGGGGTTGATGATTCAATTATAAAAGCAGCGCAAATTGATGGCGCATCTTTACCCAGAATATATTGGAAAATAATCCTTCCAGCTTTAAGGCCGGTATTTTTTTCTACCCTAATGATTTTATCGCATATCGCAATTAAGAGCTTTGATTTAGTCATGGCTTTAACTGGTGGTGGACCTGGATTTTCATCCGTTGTACCCGCCACCTTTATGTATGCCATGGCATTTACCCGTGGGCAAATGGGTGTGGGCGCGGCTAGCTCCATGATGATGCTAGCCACGGTGGCCGCTTTAGTGGTGCCTTATCTTTATTCCGAATTGCGAGGTAAAAAGAATGGCTAATACACTGGGCCGAATCCTGATTTATACCGTACTGTGTCTCACTGCTTTTTATTATCTATTGCCGCTTTATGTGATGTTTATTACCTCAGTTAAAGGGTTAGAAGAAATCAGAAGCGGTAATTTACTTTCTTTTCCTACGGACATTTCTTTTGCTGCTTGGGGTAAAGCTTGGTCATCTGCTTGTACGGGAGTAGAGTGCCGCGGTTTATCTTCTTATTTCTATAATTCAGTACGAATGGTGATTCCTGGTGTATTAATCTCTACTGCGTTAGGTGCAATTAATGGCTATGTTTTAGCAAAATGGCGCTTTAAAGGTTCTGAAATTATATTTGCCATGATTTTATTTGGCGTATTTATGCCGTTTCAAGTATTGCTGCTGCCTATGGCACAGACCTTAGGTTGGATGGGTATTGCCAGCTCCACAACAGGGCTGGTGTTTGTGCATGTGGTCTGTGGATTAGCCTCAACTACTTTGTTTTTTAGAAATTACTACGTGGGTATCCCGGATGAGCTGATTAAAGCTGCACGGCTAGATGGTGCGGGGTTTTGGCGAATTTTCTTTAAAATCATTCTGCCTATGTCGACACCCATTATTATGGTGACGCTTATTTGGCAATTTACCAATATCTGGAATGATTTTTTATTTGGAGTGGTTTTTTCGGCAGGGGATAGCCAGCCGATTACGGTTGGTTTAAATAATCTTGCTAATACCTCCACCTCGGTTAAAGAATATAACGTAGATATGGCTGCTGCCATTATTGCCGCCTTGCCCACTATTTTGGTGTATGTGTTTGCAGGTAAATATTTTGTGCGTGGTTTAACTGCCGGTGCGGTAAAAGGTTAATATTTCTAATTATTTAAGGTGGGTAGGGTTTATTTACCCACGTGGTACTGCACTAATACCAGAAGGATTTAATAATGGGCGCACTGGCAATTAAAAATATCATCAAAAGTTTTGGTGATACTGATATTTTAAAAGGCATTGATATTTCCATTGAAGCGGGCGAATTCCTAATCTTAGTAGGGCCTTCTGGCTGTGGTAAATCTACGCTGATGAATATCATTGCGGGTTTAGACGCGCCAACGAGTGGCGAAATTTATATCGCTGGGCGAAAAGTGAATAATGTGCCACCAAAAGATCGGGATATTGCAATGGTGTTTCAAAGTTATGCGCTTTACCCCACCATGAGCGTGCGGCAGAATATTGCATTTGGTTTAGAAACGCGTGGTGTGCCTAAAGTAGAACAGGATGAGATTATTGAGCGTGTATCTAAAATGCTGCAAATTAGCCCGCTGTTACGGCGTAAACCGGCTGAATTATCCGGGGGGCAGCGGCAGCGGGTGGCAATGGCGCGCGCTTTGGCTAGAAATCCAATTTTATTTTTATTTGACGAGCCGCTTTCTAATTTAGACGCTAAATTGCGGGTGGAAATGCGCACAGAAATTAAGCAATTGCATCAGCGCTTAAAAACCACCATTGTTTATGTAACGCATGATCAAATAGAGGCGATGACGCTAGGCGATAAAATAGCGGTGATGAAAGATGGGGTGATTCAACAGTTTGGCAGCCCACAAGCTATTTACGAAAAGCCTATAAATTTATTTGTGGCAGGTTTTATTGGCTCACCCTCAATGAATTTTATTCCCTGCCATTTGGCCGAGCAAGACGGTGTAATTGGGGTGAGTTTGCAATCGGAAAGTGATATTCAATTTTTAGTCGTTAAACAAAGTGCAGAATTAAAAAATCGAGTGGGACAAAAGATATTGTTGGGTATTCGGCCTGAGCAATTAGATGTGGTGGCAAGCGATGTTCATGGTTTGGGCTGTCTGGTGCAATTAACAGAGCCAACTGGGCCGGATACCATGATCTTTACTGAAATAAATCACAGCCCTGTTGTGGCGCGTGTTCATCCAAGGGCCGTTAAACGGCCGGGTGAGACACTGCGTTTATCCTTGGATATGAGTAAGGCGGTGATTTTTGATGTAGAAAGTGGATTAAGAATTGAATAGCATTGCAGCTTGTCGGACTTAATTTGCCCAACTGTAAAACGCAAGATTTGACTAGTTTTAACGCCGTACCACCCTAAAAATGCAGCCAACCCGAAGGGTCAATTGCGAATGAAACGTCAACAGACCCTAGAGTACGCGGGTTTTTCGTTACGTAAGCCTCAGTCAGATGGGGCGTTAGTAACTGATGTTACGCAGGCCTTTAGGTGGAATGCGCTCTGCAGCGGATTGAGAAAATACTAACCCATTGATTTTTCATAATGGGTGCGTAACATCAGTTAGTAATTATTCGCTCATTACAGCAAGCTCACTTATCGTAAGATGGTGGGCTTGTTTTTGGGTGTTTATTTATGAATGCATATTTATTATTAGCGCTAGCGATTGTGGCGGAGGTGGTGGCTACTTCGGCATTGAAGGCCACTGAGGGGTTTAGTCGTTTGATGCCCAGTATGGTGGTGGTGATCGGCTATGGTATGGCGTTTTGGCTGCTGTCTATGGTACTAAAAAGCGTGCCTGTTGGGATGGCTTATGCCATTTGGTCGGGTATGGGGATTGTGCTGGTGACGGTGGGGGCAATGTTGCTTTATGGGCAAAAGCCAGACTGGCCCGCGATTATTGGCTTAAGTTTGATCGTGAGCGGTGTGGTGGTGCTACAGCTTTTTTCTAAAATGTCGACGCACTAGTGAGCCTTTAAACGCTACGCCGTTCCAACATAGCTTGGGCTAGGGTACCGGCATCGACGTGTTCTAGCTCGCCGCCAACGGGCATGCCTCGTGCAATACGGCTTACTTTTAGCCCGCGTGCACGTAACATTTCTGCTAAATAATGGGCGGTGGCTTCGCCTTCGGTAGTAAAGTTGGTGGCTAAAATAACTTCTTCCACAATGCTATCGCTGGCGCGCTCTAGCAGCCTTTGCAGGGCGATATCGCTAGGGCCAATCCCATCCAGCGGGCTAAGCCTACCCATCAAGACAAAATAGCGGCCATGAAAAGCCAGCGTTTGTTCCAGCATCATCAGATCAGTCGGCATTTCAACGACGCAGAGTAGGTTTTGTTCGCGTTTTTCATCGCTACACACATCACACAGATCGACCTCAGCAAAGGTATTGCACAGGCTGCAATGCTTGAGTTTGCCCAAGGCGTTATTTAGCGCTGTGGCTAAGTTTGCTGCGCCTTTTTGATCGCGCTGCATTAAATAAAAAGCCATTCTTTGCGCGGATTTGGGGCCAATACCAGGAAGTGTTTTTAATGCGGAGATCAGTGCATGCAGGGATGGAGGCGTGGACATATGCTTCTTTAAGTATAAAAAACGGTGATGAATGCCCTAAAAAATATACTTAAGGATCAATGTTATAGCTGAATGTGGAAAGGTGCTGCACCTTGCACCACAGAATAAAAGGAGAGCGCAGAGTCACACAGAGAAGACGTGCTGACACATGGTTTTCTCTGCGAGACTCTATGCCCCTTGTGTGCCCTGTGGTTTAAGGTTTAGCACCCAAAAGCCAGATTAAAACGGCATTTTAAAGCCAGGTGGCAGTTGCATGCCGGCGGTAAAGCCAGCCATTTTTGCTGTAGATGTTGTTTCTGCCTTACGTACTGCATCGTTAAACGCCGCAGCGATCAGGTCTTCTAGCATGTCTTTATCATCGTTAAGTAGGCTGTCGTCTAGGCTGACGCGTTTTACCACGTTGGCACAAGTCATCACCACTTTAACCATGCCTGCACCGGCTTGGCCTTCTACTTCTACGGTTGCCAATTCGTTCTTGGCTTTTTCCATGTTTTCTTGCATTTGTTGGGCTTGTTTCATCAGATTGCCCATGCCGGCTTTACCAAACATCGTCGTTACTCCTTGGTTAAACTGTTTACATTGGTTTAATAAAATGTGGGTCGGGCAAAGCGCTTATCTTGCTCGGATTGCCGCGTGGGCAAGTACCCTCCCTACAAAATCTTTACAGCTTATGCTGCTAATCGCTTTATAAAGGCTTGATAGAGTCCGGAATAACCGTCGCTCCAAAATCGCGCACCACAGATTGTACAAAGGGATCGTTTTGAATAGATTGCGTTGCGTTTGCAAGGCGGGACATCTTTTCTCTTAAGGCAATGGCAGCGGGGGTGTCGCCACTGGCCGAGCCGAGGGTAATGGTCAGTAAAATATCTTTACCAAAGTGATTGCTAAGCGCTTCACGTAGTTTTTCTTGATAGGCACGGCTTGCAACGGCGGTGTGTTCTTCACCTACCAATAGCTCGATCGAACTATCGGTATAGCCAATTAACTCCGCGTTTTGTGCCAGCATGCCTGCGGCGCCCAACTTAAGCTGCAAGATGAGTGCACGCCAGTCGCCTTTAAATGGGCCAGCTTGAGTGGCGGGAGCTGGTGCGGCGTGTTCTTCTTCATGCCAAGGTGGCGCATTGTAATGCGGCTCATCGCTAATTGGTGGGCGTGGTGCCGCCTGTTCAGCTTTGGCCGGAGATAGATGATGAGGTGCGGCAGGCGCTGTTTGGATCGATGCCACAGGAGATGCTTGATGAGTCAATGCGTCTGACGGCTGATCAGCTATCGTTGGCAATGTTTTATTCGTTGCCGCAGGGGGAATTTGATTTGACGCTGCTGGCGCGAAGGCTAGCATGCGCAGTAGTGTCATGCTAAAACCTGCGTATTCATCTGGCGCAAGCGGCAAATCACGTCGGCCATGCAGGGCGATTTGGTAATAGAGCTGTGCGTCTTCGGGGCTCATGGTAAGGGCTAGCGCGGCAATTTGCTCACGCTGGGGCAAATCGTCTGCCAGTGCTTTGGGCACGGCTTGGGCGACGGCAACTTGATGTAGCAAATGGGCTAGTTCGTGCAGCGCGGATTCATACGATAAGCCTCGGCCAGCAATGGCATCGGCGCTGGCTAAAACGGCGGTGCCATCTCCTGCAATAAGCGCTTCTAAAATTTCAAATAAATAACTTTGGTCTACCGCGCCCAACATGGCGCGCACGGCTAATTCGCCTACATCGCCGCCACCGAAGGCAATGGCCTGATCTAATAGGCTAAGCGCATCTCGCATCGAGCCATTGGCCGCATGGCCTATAATATTAAGCGCACCCTGTTCAAACGGGATGTTTTCTGCTTCTAATACTTGCTGCAAATGGCCGGAAACTTGCTGTGGCGTCATTTGGCGCAGGGAAAATTGCAAGCAGCGGCTTAGCACCGTGATCGGTACTTTTTGTGGATCCGTTGTGGCTAAAATAAATTTAACGTGGGCAGGCGGCTCTTCCAGCGTTTTAAGCATGGCGTTAAAGGCATTTTTTGACAGCATGTGTACTTCGTCGATGATGTACACTTTGAACCGCCCGGCTGTCGGCGAATACTGCGCGTTGTCGAGCACTTCGCGAATATTGTCGATACCGGTGTTCGATGCCGCGTCGATCTCAAGTAGATCAACAAAGCGCCCTGCATCGATTTGCGTACACGCCGAGCACACGCCGCAGGGCGTGGCGGTAATGCCGGTTTCGCAGTTCAGTGCTTTTGCCATAATCCGCGCGATGGTGGTTTTACCCACGCCGCGTGTGCCGGTTAAGAGATAGGCGTGATGTAATCGATCATTTTCGAAGGCATTTGCCAACGCTTTGATCACGTGTTCTTGCCCAACCAGTTGGGAGAATGATTTGGGCCGCCATTTGCGTGCCAGTACTTGATAAGCCATAGATGAATTCTACCATGATGCAGCCACTTGATAATCAGTTTACCTTTCACGAAGGTGACCCCGAACCAGTAGCGCCTATTGAGCCAGAGTTTGAATCCTGCTGCGGAAGCGGCTGTGGGGATAGCTGTGTCTTTGATATTTATTATGTTTTGCGCGCTCAATACCTTGTTGATTATGCCGCTTGGCAAGCGCGTCAGGCCGCTCACAAAAAGGGATCTTCTTGAAAAATACCCAAATAAGCTTAAAAAAATTATTATTATTTTGCGTACTAAGTATGGGTCAAGCCCATGCTGCAGAGCTGCCTGCTGAAATTTTAAGCGCGCTTAAGGCCGCTAAGTTGCCTGCTGATTCTTTAAGCTTGGCGATTGTACCGCTGCAATCGTCTTTACCGGCATTCTATTATCAGGGTGATAAGCCTGCCAGCCCAGCATCGACCATGAAACTAGTAACAAGCTACGCCGGATTGTCGCTTTTAGGCCCCGCTTATCAGTGGAGCACGGAAATCTATTCAAATGTTAAGCCTGTAAATGGCATTTTAAATGGCGATCTTTACATAAAAGGTTACGGTGATCCAAAACTGAATCTAGAACGGTTTTGGCTCATGCTACGCGATTTAAAAACTGCAGGCGTCAGAGAGATCAGGGGCGATTTAGTTCTAGATCGTAGCTATTTTAGCCAAGGCGCGGATACAACAACTTATGACGATGATGGCGAAGAGCCATATCGGCCTTTTTTAGTCACACCTGATAGCTTGCTGAGTAATTTAAAAAGTGTGCGCCTGTCATTACGTAGCGAGGCCACTGGGGTTGTTGCCTCGCTAGAGCCAAATTTAGCCGCTGTGCAATTAGATAACCGTTTGAGTAGTGGCCCAGTGGCTAATTGCGCTACATTCAAAAATAAACTCCAGCTCAATATCGATAACCAAGGCAGTAGCGCCAAAATTAGCTTAAGTGGCAGTATTCCTCTGGGTTGCAACACTGAGCGTTATTTGGCGCTGCTTGACCACCCCAGCTATACCGCCAGTTTGTTTCGCAGCTTATGGGCGGAGCAGGGCGGAGTGATTACGGGGGGGAATCGCGCTGGTGTGGTGCCAAGCGATGCGCAACTCTTACTAACAAATCGCTCGCCAGATTTGGCTAGCGTGATTCGCGATATTAATAAATTTAGCAATAACACCATGGCGAGGCAGCTTTATTTGAGTTTGGGTGCTGGCGAGGAGGGGAAAGATTCTTCCGCCAAATCCTTTGCTGCGGTAAGCCGCTGGCTCAGTAGCCGAGGCAAGAGATTTGACGAATTAAAGATAGAAAACGGCTCAGGGCTATCTAGGCAAGAGCAAATCAGCGCACGGCATATGGCTGATTTATTGATTGATGCTTGGCAAGGCCCATACGCCGCTGAGTTTGTTTCATCTATGCCGCTGGTGGCGTTAGATGGCACGATGAAAAAACGTCTCGCTAGTATGGCCGGTGAGGCGCATATTAAAACGGGTACTTTGCGCGATGTTCGCGCGGCAGCAGGTTTTGTAAGGGACAGCAACGGCCAAACTTCGGTGGTGGTGGCGTTTCTTAATCACCCACAAGCGGCAGCCGGCCTGCCGGTGATTGATGCGGTGCTGCGCTTTGCGCATCTTAGGGTGCATGAAAATAAGCATTAAATAGCAGGGATAAGGATGTGGTGACCTGCGCTATCGCCGTTAGTGCAGCTTGGCCCATTTTATTCGCATTAATGTGTTTTTTATTCAGTAATCATTTACAGGCAAGTGTCATCATCTTGTTACAATCCTGTCTTTGCTTTTTGGTCTCCATTTATGTCACTTGATGCAGTTTTTGCCGACGACGGCCCCTTTGCCGATGCGTTTCCCGGCTATAAATTGCGCACACAGCAATTAGAAATGGCGCAGGCCGTTGAAACTGCCATCAAGAACCAAGGTCAGCTGATTGCTGAGGCGGGTACCGGTACGGGTAAAACCTTTGCTTATTTAGTGCCTGCACTGCTATCCGGCGGTAAGGTGATCGTGTCGACGGGGACTAAGACGCTGCAAGATCAGTTGTTTGCCCGTGATATTCCAACGGTGCGCAAAGTGCTGCAGGTGCCGGTTACGATTGCCTTGTTAAAGGGGCGCTCGAACTATGTTTGCCATTATCATTTGGCGCGCACTGAGCAAGAAGGGCGCTTTATGCGCAAAGAGGATATTGCCGATTTAGTTAAAGTACAGCGTTATATTAAGACGGCGATTTCTGGCGATAAAGCCGCTTGCCCTGGCGTGGCAGAAAACGCGCCGATTTGGGGGCATGTTACTTCTACTCGGGATAATTGCTTAGGCCAAGAGTGCCCAAGCCATAAAGATTGCTTTGTGCTTAAAGCACGTAAAGATGCGCAAGAAGCGGATGTGGTGGTGGTGAACCATCATCTATTTTTTGCTGATGTATGGTTAAAAGACGAAGGCGCGGGTGAGCTGCTCCCCGCCTGTAATACCGTTATTTTTGATGAGGCTCATCAGCTACCAGAAGTCGCCAGTCTCTTCTTTGGTGAAACGCTGACTTCTGGGCAGTTGGTTGATTTAGCAAGGGATTCGCGTGCTGAAGCGCTGGTGGCGGCCAAAGATTTTATCTTGCTGCCCGCTGCGGCGGAGGCTTTAGAAAAAGCAGTTAAAGATTTGCGTTTGGTGTTTAAATCCGATGCAACGCGTGCTCCGCTGCATCAATTGCAGCAGCAAAATCCAGAATTTATGCCTGCTTTAGAGTTCGTGGCTGAAAAACTGTCCATACTCTGTGATTTGCTTGGCAAGCAATCTGAGCGGGCGGAAGGGCTAGAAAATTGCCAGATTCGAGCGCTAGAAAGCGTGGCGACTCTTAAGCGCTGGATGGGGGGCGACGATGAAGAAAGCGTGCATTGGGTGGATGTTTTGCAGCATGGCTTGATCTTGCACGCTACCCCTTTAAATATCGCCCAGTTGTTCCAAAAGCAACTTAAATCGCACCCGCGTGCGTGGGTATTTGCCTCGGCGACCTTGGCGGTCAATGGGCATTTCAACCATTTTAAGCATGAGTTGGGGATATGGGATGCGGTTGAAGCCACTTGGGAAAGTCCTTTTGATTACAAGCAGCAAGCGGTGCTCTATGTGCCGCAAGATATGCCCGAGGCCAATGCGCCAGATTTTACTAAACAAGTGATGGAAAAAGCCTGGCCGCTGCTGCTGACCACCCAGGGCCATGCTTTTTTGTTGTTTACTAGTTTACGTGCCATGCGTGAGGCGCATGAAATTGTGCAAGAAAAGCTCAAGGCTGCAGGGTTGAATTGGCCGGTGTTTCTGCAGGGCCAAGGGTCACGCACCGAGCTCCTAGATAAGTTTCGCCTTGCACCTAACGCTATTTTGGTGGCGAGCCAAACGTTTTGGGAAGGGATCGACGTAAAAGGCGAGCAGCTTTCCTTGGTCGTGATTGATAAGCTGCCCTTTAGCCCGCCGGATGATCCGGTGCTATCTGCGCGGATTGAGCAAATTAATAAATCTGGCCGCAGTGCATTTATGGACTATCAGGTGCCGCATGCGGCTATTACTCTAAAGCAGGGCGCTGGGCGTTTGATTAGGGATGAAACTGATATTGGCATTTTGATGATTGCGGATAAGCGCTTGGTTGAAAAGCAATACGGGAAAATGATTTGGAAAAGCTTGCCGCCGATGTTTAGATCAAGAGAACTTGCTACCGTACAACGATTCTTTGAAGTAAAACGCCAAAATGGTAGTCAAGAAGGCGCAGCAGAGCTGTGTAGCACAGAAAAGCCTGCTTCGGGTGCATAGTGCACCTGAGCGAGTCACGATATAACAACTTTTGAGGTAAGGCGCCAGTATGGCCGTAAAGAAGAAACCACAGAATAAGGGCGGATTTTTCCGCGTGCTTGCCCGTTTCATGCTGCTTTTATTTGGCTTAGCTTGTGCTTCAGGTTTTTGGCTGTATCAATACGCCAGTACACCTCTATTGCAAAATACCCCGCAAGATTTTGTGGTTGCATCAGGTGGCGTTAAAAAAGTAGCAGACCAGTTAGTCAAACAAGGCGTGATTGATCAGGCTTTGCCATTTTTAGTGCTGGCAAGAATCAGCGGCAAAGACAAGCAGCTAAAAGCGGGTAGTTATAACTTAACTGCTGCGGTTAGCCCATGGCAGTTATTAGAAAAGCTGAGTAATGGTGATACGACCACGCTGACGTTTACCTTGATTGAAGGTGCAAATTGGCGAGAGCTGCGCAAGTCACTGAATAGTAATCCGCATCTGCGCCATGACACGGCCTTAATGAGTGATGCCGAGTTGCTGGCGGAGCTGGGGGTGAGCGCCATTAGCCCAGAAGGCTTGTTTTTTCCTGACACTTATCATGTGGATAAGGGAAGTTCAGATTTAAAGTTGCTGGCAAGATCCCATCAGCGTATGCAAGCCAAATTAGATAAAGCGTGGGCAGAGCGCTCTGCCAATGTGCAGCTTAAAACACCCTATGAAGCTTTGATTTTGGCTTCATTAGTTGAAAAAGAAACTGGCCACGCGAAAGATCGGGCGTTGGTGGCGGGCGTATTTGTAAATCGCTTACGCATTGGCATGCGCTTGCAAACTGATCCGGCGGTAATCTATGGGGTAGGGGATTCACTAGATGGGCGCTTGCGCAAAGTGGATTTACTTACGGATACACCATACAACACTTATACCCGCAGTGGCTTGCCACCCACCCCGATTGCTATGGTTGGGGACGCTGCGCTTAAAGCAGCACTTAATCCTGCCCCCACAACGGCCTTATATTTTGTAGCAAAAGGAGATGGTAGTTCGGTGTTTTCTAATACTTTAGATGAGCACAATAGTGCGGTGCGTAAGTACATATTAAATAGGTAGTCCTTACTGAATTGCACCCCAAAAATTGGATTCTCGTCCATATTTTTGGGGTATTTTTATGTCCAAGTACACAACGCAATGCAAGCTTTCTGTTATTTAGCAATATTTAACTGGCGAAGCAGGCATCAAAACGATCGCCAAGCAACATGGCATCACCTAAGCCCGTCGCCGAAAATCACACGGCTCCCCTGCTAATTGATGATGAAACCCATAGTCGTGAAGCATTCATTGCAGAAAAAAATGTCTCCATTTAGAGGTGGCCTATATAAAAAAGTACAATGTTAGTTCAAGTCAAAGCCCAATCGGTGCAGTAGAAACAGCGAAAATAGTGCTTGAATTAAGGTCACAGTTTCCCTTGGCTAATTGGTTGAAACACGCTGATTTGCTGCGTAGCACTTTCTATTGCCAGAAGGTGGCTTTGGTGGCGAACTATCAAATGGCAAAGTATTGGCAGCACAAGGGCTGGTGCAAAGTAGGCAAAAAAAAGGGAGTTGCCACGATCATACAACGATTGAAAGGTTCTTTGATATGTTGAAGTCAGAGTCTTTTGTCAGGGAAATTCAGCATTATTGAGCAACTAGAGAAGGCATCGTGGATTATATTCATTACTATAACTACGACCGAATCAAGCTGAAGTAAAAAGGGCTGAGTCCTGTGCAATACAGAATCCAGCCCTTGTTAAGTACCTAGCTTTTTACTGTCCAACTAATTGGGGTCAGTTCATTGCTATGTGGCCTTTTGACTGACTTGCTTTGAGCTCGAAGCTTAGAACTTACCAACTAGACCTAGTGCGAACTGGTTCATGTCGTTACCCTTGTCCAGACCGAAGCCTGAAGCAGAGGTGAAGTTAGCATTAGTTTGGTTGTGCATCTTAGTGAATGAAGTAACGGCTTGTACATATTTGTGAAGCGTGTACGCAACAGTAATACTGGCTTGCTGACCACCCGTGCCAACCAAAGTCGTACCGTCAACATCATTTGCTTGTGCGTACTGAACTTGTACTTCTAAAGCATCTTTTTTGTAGCCAGCGATTAAACCAAATACATTTTGGTATTGATCAAAGTTGCCTTTGGCAAGACCACTTAGGCTAGACGTTGTGCGCTCAAACACAGCACCTGCACTAAAGTCCATATAGTTCACTTGGCCACCTAATTGGTAAGCTTCAAGTTTTTGTGAACCCGTCAGGTTTTTAGCACTTGCACCGCTGCTACCGTCCAGTTTCCAGGCGGCATTGCTAATAGTGGTGTAACCAAAGCCAACATTAAACATGCTGTGCTTATAAGCAATACCAACAGCAGTTTGTCCCATGAGGTCAGTAGCGACTGTGTTGCTTGGAACACCAGCAGAGCCAGCTGAGATTGAGTTGGTTGAATCTTTACCGAAGTTGTAGCTTAAATTGCCGCTGAAACCAGCCCAATCAGGCGACTCGTAAGCAACAATATCACCTTGACGGCCACCAAGGCGGTTCAAGATTTGTTTGGAGCCGTAAGTTGATGAAGCATCATTCAGGTTGCCGTAAAGTGTAGGAACGATTTGTTTTAGGGAAAGCTTGTACGCATTGTCGTAACGACCGAAACGTAATGTACCTACTTGCTTGCTACCCACACCAACGAATGTATTGCGGCTACCAATTTCAGCCTTGTCATCAGTATTGTCGCCGTTGTTGCCAAGGTAGAAGCGGCTTTCAACTTGAGCAAGTGCGAAGTAGTCATTGTCCAGATCGTATTTTGCTTTGAAACCCAGCTTGGATGTTTGGTCCATTAGGCGGGTTTGGCTGTCTTTTGTGCTAACTAGCGGCTTGCCAGTGTTGTTTTCAACTGAGATGATTTCAACAGCAGTTGCGGCTGTGCCGTAAATGCTAAATGGGCCGAGCTCTACATCTGCAAAGGCTACAGGTGCGGTAAATGCGGCAGCAACGGCTAGGGCGATAATTTTTTTCATAATCTGTACTACTCCCAAATAAACAAGTGATAGAAATGGCTTGGCCATTCCTGCATTTACAAAGATCACGGCACTTTTGTTATAAAAAGCCATTTTTTATTCTTTGGCATCAGCTTCTCTGTCTTATGTACCAAGCCCATTTAAAGGCTGGCCATAAAAAAGAAAATACTCATGAATGACTAATGCACGCATTTAGAAAGCAGATGTACGTTTAGAGTAATAATCTGCTTTCGAATAATGCCAAGTTTAGGGGAGGTTTATTAAAAAAATATGACAAAAATATAAGCTCAAGCCCTTACGAAGCCTTTGTAAGCAGGGCCAAACGTAGTATCTATGCAGCTTCCGGGGGATTCGGCGCGCATAAAGGTTTCGCCGACCAAAAAGTTGTTTACCTGGTTTTGTTGCATAAGAGCAACATCATTAGGGGTAACAATCCCACTTTCAGTAATAACAATTCGGTGGCTGTCGATCAAAGGCAGTAGTCTTAGTGTGTTTTCTAAGGACACTTCAAAGCTACGCAGATCACGGTTGTTAATGCCTAAAAGAGGTGTTTTAAGCTGTTGTGCCAGCTCTAGTTCAACTTCGTTATGCACTTCTACCAGCACCGCCATACCTAAACTGATTGCAATCGCTTCAAAGTCTTTCAGCTGAGCGAGGCTTAGCTCGGCGGCAATCAGCAAAATGCAATCGGCGCTCCATGCCCGCGCTTCAAAGAGCTGGTATTCATCAACCATAAAATCTTTGCGCAGTGCGGGCAGGGTGCAAGCAGCACGAGCGGCTTTCAGGTAATTCAGATGGCCTTGAAAGTAAGGCTCATCGGTTAGCACCGAGAGGCAGGCTGCGCCATGTGCTGCGTAATCTTGTGCATGCACCGCTGGCTGAAAATCAGCACGAATGACGCCTTTGGATGGGCTGGCTTTTTTGATTTCCGCGATAATACCTGGGTGGCCTAATGCGTTTTTACTTTGCAAGGCTGCGGTAAAGTCACGTAGATCGGTATTGTCTTCTGCTTGTTTACGGATTTCATTGAGCGGCAATATTTTGCTGGCTACCGCAACTTCTTGGTGTTTGGTGGCCCAGATTCTTTTTAAGATGTCGGACATGATTGGCTCTTTATTAGGCATGTAAGGGGCATGATTTGCGATGCGTGGAGGTAAGTGCCTAGGGGCGCAGTAAGTAACGCCTTTAGGCCTCTATAAAGCGTGGCTAAATTGCACTAAGTCATCGAGCTTGGCGCGCGCGCTGCCATTTGCAAGCATTTGCCCTGCTAAATTAATGCCGCTTGCAAGTGTATTGGCTTTGCCTGCAGCGTAAATAGCGGCCCCTGCATTCAGCTGAACAATGTCGCGGCAGGGGCTGGCAACGTTGGCGAGCACTTGTTCAATAATGCGCTTGGATTGCTGGGCATTATCAGCATGTAAGCTTTTGATGTCGGCCAAGGCAAAGCCATAGTCGCGCGGGTCTATTGTGTATTCATTGATTTGGCCCTCTTTTAGCTCGGCCATAAGAGTTGGCCCAGAGATGGAAATCTCATCCATGCCATCTTGGCCGTGCACAATCAGTACATGCTTACTGCCTAATTGTTGTAGAACGCGTGCTTGAATGCCGACTAGGTCAGGGTGAAAAACACCCATGAGCTGATTTTCTGCACCGGCTGGATTGGTCAGCGGGCCAAGGATATTAAAAATGGTACGTACCCCTAATTCGCGGCGAATCGGGGCAACGTATTTCATGGCGCTATGATGATTGGGGGCAAACATAAAGCCCAGGCCAATCTCATCAATAGAGCGTCCAACTTGCTCGGCATTGAGATTTAAATTAATGCTAAAAGCCTCTAATACATCGGCAGAACCCGAGCTTGACGACACCGAACGCCCGCCGTGTTTGGCGACTTTTGCCCCTGCTGCGGCAACCACAAAGGCGGCGCAGGTAGAGATATTAAAGGTGTGCGCACCATCGCCACCGGTGCCACAAGTATCAATTAAATGGCTGCGATCTTGCACTGCAACATGGGTGGATAGCTCACGCATTACGGTGGCTGAAGCAGCGATTTCGGAAACGCTTTCTACTTTTGTGCGAAGGCCAATTAATAGGGCAGCGGTTTGTACGGGGGTCATCTCGCCCGTCATGATTTGCCGCATTAGATATAGCATTTCGTCATAAAACAATTCGTTGTTATCGATTAGGCGATTAAGTGCGGCTTGAATGGTAATCATAAAAGTATCCTTGGATAGCCAGAAGGTGGCTTATTGCACGTAAAAGCGCGACAACTCGTCTGCGCGGGCGCGATCTAGATCAATTCGGCAAGCACGTTCAGCCACCTCTGCACTGCCACCGCCGGCAAAACTTTTTCCTATCCATGCGCAATGGGCGTGTTGGTAGTTTTGATAAGCTTTGCTGGCTTGATTAAATGCGGGCAAAGCTTTAGGACGGCTGGTGACGCGGTCTAGGTTTTTCATCATGGCGCGGGCCGCCGTTTCAGCATTTTTGCGGTCTTGCTCTGCCTGTGGTGCAAGTTTAGCCAGGCAGTCCTTAAGCGCTATTTGATTACTAGCCTGACACTCAACTTGTGCTGGGGGGGAGGTCTCGGCTTGTACGGTTAGCGCGGCGAGGGCGAATGTAAGGGCAAAAATAATGCGCATACTCATCCTTTATATCGTTGGATTCTGTACGGGGAGTGAAAAACCTAGCCTACAAAAAACATAAATAGATACCGCAGTGCGGCCATTGCATTGCATTGTTTTGCTTTTTTACTGAAATTACGCAGTGAGATCAAAAAATGCGTAGCTCAGTAAAATTACAAAAACACGAACAAACTTGAGGTCCAATTCAGTTGCTTATGGGGTTGGGGGCATTCAAGTTAGGCCAAATAGCTTAAGCAAAGGGCGAGAGTTTAAGTTTGTTTGTTGCGGCTCACTTTCTTGATTACGTGGATTACGCCCACTCTTTAATAAAGTGATCCAGCATCGCATGGCCGTGTTCAGTCAAAATGGATTCAGGATGGAACTGCACGCCTTCAATTGGCAGTGTTTTGTGCCGCACACCCATAATCTCGCCATCGTCTGTCCAAGCGGTGATGTCTAAGCAATCAGGCAAGCTGGCGCGCTCAATGGCGAGCGAATGATAGCGGGTTACGGTAAATGGGGAGGGCAGGCCAGCGAAAACGCCGGTGTTGTGATGTTGTAGTGCGGAAACTTTGCCATGCATCAGGGTCTGCGCGTGTATAACCCTGCCACCAAAGGCTTGGCCAATGGCTTGATGGCCGAGGCAAACACCTAGGATGGGCAACTTGCCAGAAAAATGATGGATCGCCGCAAGCGAAATACCTGCTTCAGAGGGCGAACAAGGGCCGGGTGAAACCACAAGATATTTAGGATTTAGCGCTTCTATTTCTTCGATAGTGATTTCATCATTACGATGTACTACCACCTCTTGACCTAGCTCCCCAAAGTATTGCACCAAGTTATAAGTAAATGAGTCGTAGTTATCGAGCATAAGCAGCATGGTGTAATTAAGTCCTTGATTTTATTGGTTTGTTTTTGAGTGCTGCTTATTTTTTATCCGGTGTTTTATCCGATTTTTTCTTATCGTAAGCTCTTGGGGTGCGATGAACGCCCTTGTGCTGTAAATTATCGCAGTACAGGGGCGGGGCGTCCAGCTCATAGGGACGTTGACTTATTTTGTTGATTCAGTATTTCACTGAGCATTGACTTGCTTGTAAATACAATCTGTAATTTTACCTTCAAAAGTATCGGGCTTCGGGTCATCATACCCGGGTAGCCCCCCCATGCGTAGTTGGCCCTTGTTTATGCAGAGGAGCATGATGCATGATCTGATTAACCAGCAGTCCTTCCTGATACCATGAGCAAAATCCATTCCACTCCCCGAGTACGGGCTGAAATCCAGGCCTCATCGCTTTCTGTCGATGCGCTGGCTAAACAGTACAACCTTACCAAGGCCACCGGGCGCAAATGGAAATCACGCCTAATTAAACGTAAATTTATTACAATAAGTTGAGGCTTGAAATATGATGATGTTGTATGGTGTCGAACGAAAACAGCTTGTGGTTAAAACATTATTTACCCTTTCTACTTTACTGGTCTTGGGATGCTCTGCACATGCTGCAGTAAAACCAGAGGTATTTTCATGTCCAAGGCTAGTAAATGAATCGGGGCATTTAGAAAGAGCGTCTGGAATCGATTTATTCAGTGGCCCGCCTTCAGAGCTTGCGCAGTTAAAACCTGACAATGCAGAGACTGCCAATCGAGGCCCGTTATTTTGGACGATGGGGCCGTCTCAGTATGATTACTGGTATGTGTGCATTTATAAGTGCAGCAATAAGAAACAGGAATTTAAGCTTCCTAAAGTTTATGAGCGCTGTACAAACATCCGTTCAGGAAAGGACTTTGACCGGCTAAGGTGTAAGTAAATTTTTTCTTGGGGTACCGGAAAACGGCGACCATTTGGCCGCCGTTTTTTGTAATCATGCTTTTTGTTTCGTAAGAGGGGCAATCAGGATTTTTTACGAGAAACTCCTTCGACTACACTTTTCCTTCTTGTAATTGGGGCTTAAGCCAGCTTAAACCTGCTGATAGATTGCTTTAAGTTGTTTGATAGTTTCGCTAAATTATTGGATGAGGTGGCGACTTCTTCTACTGCGGCATGGTTTTCTTCGGCCATTTGTGCAATCCGCTCTACATTCTGTGCCAGCTCGGTGCTGACGGTGCGTTGTTGTGAAAGTGCTGAAGCAATATCTTTGATTGATGTTTGCACTTTAGAAGAGCCAGCTTTGATCTGCTCCATTACCAGATTGGTGCGCTCCGATGCTGTAGAAACCTGGCTTACGCTTTGCTGGCTTGATTGCATGCCGCTGACTGCGGCGTTTGTACCTTGTTGGATGGTCTGGATCATGCCAGTGATTTCTTGCGCCGAGCTGGTGGTACGCTCTGCCAGTTTACGTACTTCGTCGGCCACTACGGCAAAGCCACGGCCTTGTTCACCTGCGCGGGCGGCCTCGATGGCGGCGTTTAAGGCCAGCAGATTGGTTTGATCGGCGACGTCTTTAATCACGGTGGCGATATTGCCAATATGGATAGAGCTTTGCTCCAGAATAGCAATCTGTGTACTGGTGCTGTTGACGTTTTCCAATACAGTATCAATCAGTGAATTCGATTTTTTAACTTCTTCACTGCCAGAATTTGCCAGACTACCGGCCTCATTGGCCTGCTGATTTGCTTCACTGGCGCTGGCCGAAACACTGTCTATGCTGACTGTCAGCTCTTCCACACTGGCAGCCGATGAGGATGCAGATTCGGATTGCGTTTGCGAGCTGATAGCAACTTGCTGCGATGCACGGGCAAGCAGATCAGACATAATGACCAGTTCGGCGCAGTTGTTATTGATGCTGTGAATGGTGGCTTTTAAATCATTCTGCATTTTTAAAAGATCGGCCTGCATGGCCGCTAGCTCGTCTTTGCCTTCTACATCGATAGGCTCGCTTAAATTACCTTCGCGTATTCTTTCTAAAGAGCGGCGAACATGGCTAATTGGAGTAGTGATGCTTCTGGTTAAGATAATCCCCAGTACAATGGCAATGACTACGGCGATGAAGGTGATTAGGGTTGATTTGCTTTGGGTGGCAGTTAATTCTTGAGTGCTAGCGGCCATTGCTTCATCAGATATTTTTTTATTCAGTTCAACCAAAGCACTTAATGCATCGTCATAGGGTTGAAATGCGGCCGCAACTTGGGTAGACACCAGCTCTGCAGCCAGTTTGAAATTGTTGGCGTGCCCTGCTTCAAGCGCGGGTTTGGTGGCTTCTAAGTAGCGGGGCCACAGATCATCTATTTTTTTTAGCTGCACCACTTCAGGCGGGGTTAAAGAGGTTGCTCTGTATTTGCCCAGTAATTCTTTTTGCTTGCTTTCATTGGCTTTCATGCCCTCTTCAAGTTTGCCCCTTTTATTGTCGTCGGTTTCTAGTGCAATCGCATAAACAGCTCTGTGATGGTAAATGGCCTGCATATTGGCATTGGCAATATGCATGATGGTAACAAGCTGATTGTCGTGCATATTCGTGGTGAGCGCTTGCATTGATGCTGCACTCTGAATACCAAGGATACCGAGGATTAAGGTAATAAGGGCGCAGGATAAGAAACCAGCAAGTAACCTTTTGCCTATAGAATACTGATTCAGTATGTTCACGAAGCACCTTTAAATAATGCAGGAGTATGTGTTTCATGTATTCATAGACTTATAAATGCCTGCGTACAAGTGAAATTTAATAAATCACGTTAAATAAGCGGCGTATTTCTCTCCTTTTGCCATTTGTAGAAAAGTAATCATTCCTTTTGTTAAGCAAAGGGAATGATTAGGGGCGTTTATATGGAGCTGTACTATATCAATTTAGAAGTGGAATTTTTTTAATGGGGTTGTTTGTATAATTAATTTTATTACAAATAAAGAATAGGGAGATTAAATACAATCATAGGAATGAAGTAGATTACATTGCTCTTCTTCCGCTGGCGTATATTTTGGGGTCGCATGATGAAGGATTAATTAGTGAAGTCAACAGGGGCCTTCTCCAGTGGCGCATTGACATGCCTTTGGTTTTTTGTTGTGTAGTATCCCCCAGTGCATCTTCGTGACCCCGCCACGCCAAGAAACGTAACTCATTATTTTTTGGCACCTGTTGTATGACTCCATGCTCAGCCGCGCCAGAGGTGGGGTTGAGCGTTCAAAAAACCTCTTTGAAACATTGTATTATTTATGGATTTAATCCGGTTTTTTGTTGCAGGTAGTCGCTGGCTTCATTTTTATGAAAATTAACTCATTTTTTATAATCTGGTTTTGCAAAGTATGGGGTCAGGTGTTCGCAGTAACAGTAATTTAGCTGGCGCGTGAGTTCTGTACAACAAAGAGGCAGGCCTTAATGCGAGTGAGCCTAAATGTCAATTCTATCAACTTAAGCTCAAACCGCTGATTTATATGCAGTGGAATTATGCGGTTTAGGGTGTTTGGGGTGATCTTTTTTTGCGTGGGGTCGAAGTGAATCACTGTTTTGCATCGTTCATCCAAGGGCAGCAACAGCAATCGATGCAGCTCGGCCACAATGGCTTCCTGCGCAGGCGTCAGGGTGGTGTGCAGCGTATGCGATCGATCTTGTGTATTGGTGCCTGATTTCCATTTGCGCGCGGTGGCCTTGATAAGGTTGTGCTGTTTGGCCAGCGCATCGACAGAAAGCGATGAGGCTTGGATTTTAGCCCGTACTTGGGGAGTGGTGCGTGCCTGGGAATGGATTTTTCTCATGTTGTCTGAGGGGGGGTAATCAGATCATGCATGATGTCCCTCGGCATGAACAAGGGTCAACTACGCATGGGGGTATGATTACCCGAAACCCGACATTTACGGTTGGTGAGTGCATTGTTGAGTGAGCTGGATGAGGGGTGGATGACAGGCAAGATCTATCTCAACATAAAAGCTTTCATAAAATGGAAGTATTTAGCTTTAGCGGGAAACTAAGCTGAATTGAAATTTACAGAAAAGAAGTTGCATTATCACCGTAATTGCCTTATGGCTTGCTGGGGTTGATATAAGTATACTTGTGCCTCTTCGTGAGTTTCATGGAGAGTATTTTATTTCTATTGTTCAGTGTTTTTTTTGTTAACTGTTCGTGCGTTAAGTTGTTGTTTATTTCTTATTAAATAATAGGGTGCCATTATGGGACTGAGTATTAATTCTTCAAGTGCAGCTGTGCCTGCTATTGTACCATCATCTTCTACCCCTTCATCGGCAGCTAAAATTGGCGAGCCTACTTCGAGTGCACAGGGGTTGCTTGAGCGTTGCATGGGCTCAACGACGAAGGCTCTTTCTTCTTTGCAAAATAAAGTGGTTAGTTTTGCAAGTGACATTAAAGCGAGCGTATTTGCCCTATGCTCCCGTCTTTTTGGTTCAGTAAAGCAAGTGTCATTCCATCCTGTTTCAATTGATTATTTGAAAACGATGCAGGATTCGCTTGTAAAGGGTGATCTATCGGGGTTGTTTAGAACGGCTGCGAGCTCGAGTGCGGCCATGGTGTTTGAGACTGCGTTGAGTAAAGGCGATAGCCCCTCCCTTGATACGGTGCCGCGAGATGTTATTGCTCGTCATTTAAATCAGGAGCTTGGGCAGTTCAAGATGACTGCTGCTTCGTTTGAAACTTTGAGTGATTTGAAAGATAAATGGCTCTCTGCTCCTGAGGGGGATAAGCGGAAAATTGCTAAAGAGGCTGTTGCGTCGTATGTTGATAGTCTTCCTGATACGGCTGATAAGAAGAAAGCGACTGTCATGGTGCAGATATTCGCTGTTTTCGCGAAACTAGCGCCGGAGGATAATGTTTCCCCGTTCAATCGGGGCGCTTTGGATACTTGCGTTGTGCCAAACTTTATGCATCCAGAGCATGTGCTTAGCATGGATGGCTATATGGAGCGCCAGGCGAGTGGGGTTCAAATTTTTGATATGTTGATGAAAGGGGTTTCTCCTCTGACTCCGATTCGTGCGCCAGAAACAAAGCTTAGTACAGCCAACTAAGTTTTCTTAGAAGAGGCGCTCGCTCAGTATGGAGCGCTTCTTTTTTCCTTATATACGCATCTAATATTTTGCTTTTGTGTGGGGGCTTATGCCGTGACCTGTGGTGTCTATGCATTTACTCGCTATATCCAAAATAGGGATATTCAGCGTGTTGCAGCGGCCTGTCCTGCTCAGTATTAAAGTAGTGCTTATATTGCACGCGTTTGTTTTTAATTGATTAACTTTGGGAAATATGTAATGTCTGTTAATTTTAATGAGGCTATTAATAGTCTTTGTATTCGTCTTGATTTGTCACTTCCTGCTCAACAGAATGATATGGTTAATTTATCAATTGGAGAGCATGCAATTCATATTACAGCGCAACCTTCACAGATGCTTTTGATGTTTTGTTGTATCGATAGCGCAAAAATTACCGATTCATTGTCGCTAATGCAATTAAATCTGTTTGACAACAATTGTTTAAAACCTATTCTTAGCCAAGATGCGCATAGTCATGACTGGGTATTGTGGAGCCGTCAGCCATTGGACAGTGCAAGTGATGATAGCGTGTATGATCAGCTGGAATTATTGAGTGATTTTGCAGACAAATTAGTGGCTGGTGAGTGTTAACAATTCCTGCGTTTTAAAAGTTAACATTTTCGGTGGAAATATAGTTGGCAAGTAGGTGTACGAAAGTTTTATTGTGTTTTTTGCGTGGAAAACTACATGGCTTTATGCCAAGAAATTTAGCTTGAAAAAGCAATGGTGTCAGGTCTTACATTCTGCCACAGATAAAATTTACAGTAGTTTGCAAAGTAGGTTAGATTGATTGCTCTATGTCAAATGTAAGGCTTGACCCTATGGTGCTTTTCTTTCTGATTTTTTAATTCGGATGTTTTGTCAAAGTTTTCCACGCCAACTCAATGAATTGCTATTTTGCCGAGCCAAAACAGGGAATGCACCTTGTAGCGTACGTTTAAAGTTGTGACGCGAATAGATCTTAGTAGTACTTACTGCCAAATCAGTCTGCTCTAAAAAAGCAGCACGTGCCATATCCATTAGATCAGCTTTGCCCACCATATGATTTTGCATTGCAGTAACGTTGCCTGAGCCAAACCTTCCTGAATTATTGTCAATATGCCATTCATTGTTTTTATAAAACAACTCACCTGCGATAAATCCTTGTTGGTAACTAATGGTTCCATCCCCTTGTAAGCCTTCTATGGCCAATGTAGGGTGCCCATATCTATTGCCGTTGCAGTCAGCATGCTCATAGCCGATGACTAGCTCAGGTTGTTTGTTGATTGCGTTATAAGAGAATAGCCATAAATAATTTACATTATTATCTAAACTGCTTTTTAGTGGTGTTGTTCGTTGTTCGTTACGAAAAAATTCGGAAATATTCAATTTAAACTTATTATCCTGTGTTTCATGCGGCTTAACAAAACGGGGAGGGGTGGCAAGGTCTACTAGTGCGCTATTAGATACGGAAGAAAGAGCTGCCGCAAATGGGGACGGTTTTGACTGTGCAGATATTGGGTTACGAAAAGCAGGTGTTATAGCAGGGCATGAAGCATTAATAGATGGCATTTTTATGTAAAATATATGATATGAAAGTTTATTGTGCTGGCTGCAGCATATGATTGACTTTCAAAAAACAATCCTCCATTCGTAAATAGTAATTCTCTCCTCTGTGTCAGGATGGTTGAGATGCTCCTTTTTTGGGTGTCAAAACCTACCCATGGGGTAATCTCACCATTTTTAAGCTCACTTAAAAGTAGAGGCTAGCAGCCTGTCGGACTTAGACGGTCGAAGCGAAAAATCGCATGGTCGAGACCAGATTTTGCCGGATTTGCAGCGCCAATAACGAGTTATTGGTCAAAAATCTGGTGAAATATAGGCC
>Ga0247722_10000182_pt1 | contig 39802 bp, 49 predicted proteins | sample MSEWelMarce3H_FC_FD_189094 | JGI IMG/M metagenome (GOLD analysis project Ga0247722, IMG submission 189094) | Subsurface sediment microbial communities from gas well in West Virginia, United States - MSEEL Well Study Marcellus 3H_FC | ecosystem: Environmental > Terrestrial > Deep subsurface >... | reverse complement strand
GCATACTCCTTCGGATCCTTACTGAAAAGGGTGCCGAGAAGAAGCGCCAGTCGATTCGCAAGACAATCAAGCGCATGACAGATGGAAAGGTGAAGCAGACACTCCGTTCCTCTGGGTTTCCCGTTTCAGAGAAGACGCCTCCTCATATTGCTCGTCAAATCTTGGAAGGCGGTGTAGAAGCTGGTATGATTGTCGCAAAGTAAGATAATGACAGCTGTTTGGGGTCCTTTAGGATGGATGACACTCCATTCTGTCGCCACCTCCTACTCTGAAGCTCCTGCGGAAAGTGAAAAACAATTGATGCGGTCGTGGTTGGATTTGTTCAGAGACACTATTACGTGCCCGTCTTGTCGCGATCACTTCACAGGTTTGCTTGCGAATTATCGTGCACAATTTCCGAATATGCTGAATTCACGCAATGACTTTGCAATCTTTAGTTTTCGAGCACATAATGATGTGAACCGCAGGCTTCATAAGCCTATGTATGGGAGTGTATCCGAGTGTATGCAGACGCTTCTAAAAAATGTTGAGAGTCGAAGTGCTCAGCATTTTAGAACCACATATCTTGACCATATTTCTCGACATTTCAGAACTCTTCGTGACGCAGCAGGAATTGCTGGATTACGAAAGATTCAGGAGATGTACAAAGTGGAAAATGACTATATCGCATCTCGAGACACCAAGTTTCAGGTGATGATTCCCGAGATGAATACGATACTGGCATCCAATGTTCTCAACAAGGATCCTCAGGAGGCTAGGCCACGTGCTGTCCTGGCCAATTCTGCCCAGATTGGTCGTATCAGTTTTACAGGAGGAGGATTTCGGCTACGGAGGTAAGAGTTCCCATTGGAATTGAAATATAAGGGTCTGTCTCCCATGTAAAGCGTCTCATCCAAGGATGACGGCTGTCTTTGCCTTCCTCGTAAAGTTCATCTGGATACACCTGATTCAATCCAGTTTTGTTGAGTGAATGACTTGGCAAGATAAACTGGAGCTGGTTCTCAATCGTAAAGGGAGGCGTTGGATGTTCCCACTCAAACTCAGTTTGTTGCTCAAAATCATCCAATGTCGAAACCAAAGGAGCTTCTGGATACGGATAGAACCACATCCAATCCAGAACCTCGGAAGTAGTGAAGTAATGAAGTGTCCAAGCATATGTTTTCCAATAGGCTTCTACAACAGGAGTCCAATCGAGAACACCATCCATCAAATGAAGTCCAAGTCTCTGCTCCATTGCGTGAGCATCGGGGGCAACGACAAAAGGTGTCTTTTCACGAGCACGTTTAATTAGTACACCCTTCTCATCCTTGCCTGCGTGATTCTTATCGGCATAGAAAATGCTACGAGTGTATCCATCCTCTCGCAACGAAAACATTGCTAGATTCGGCATGAAATCATTCCCAAAATTCATAATGCTCATCTGCACATAGATATCCTTGTCCAGTGGAAGAACACGAATCAACGCATCCACAGACAAAACCGAGAATCCCTCTTCTTCCTTCTCACGCAGAATGCTAATGGTTCCCAGATGGCTCTGTGCGATACTAATCAATACCAAGTCAGCGTCCAACCCATAAATACAGATTGATTGGTTGGGTGGAAGTGTTCTGAACCATCGGAACATCTTGTGTTCTCCTTCACCCGGCTCAAGTGTATCGGAGACGATGAAATCTGGAAACATAAAGCGAAGTGTATGAGCCAACTCCTTCATAAAGGGAGTTCCAGGGGAAATCTGATGCTTATCAAATCCTTCCTGAGGAGCATTGCGGAATCGTCGGTATCGCTGTTGAACCATCTTCGCCATCGGAACAAGTCCATCAAACGCAACATAGACTTTGCTTGTTCGTACTTGGGTCTCCAGTAGGTCGTGTAGAGCTATGATAATGCTTCCAATCGGATTCTCGGGTTTCAAATAGCGATGAATGAAGCAGTTAAAATCAATCGCGAGTACATTTGACGTAACAGGTGCGTCTCTTTGTATGTTTTTGTGTTTCTTCAGGAGTGATGCCACATAGTACGGGATACCCATTGTCTTCCATAGTCGTCGTGTAGGTAAATGTATGTATCTTTCTAGGTAATAGACAAATGTGGACTTGGGTATTGTTGCTAGCGGCAGTTGTCTTTTTCATGTATATGTGGTCGAAGACACCTATGTATGTTCCTACTGGGAAACAGGATTGCAATACATGTGGAAAAGGTAAAAATGTATCGATAGAATAAAATGGAAGAAGAGACTGGTAAGATTGCTCCTCGTATGGATGGTGGTCGATGCCCTACCGGCAAGGTTCTGCGTGTTGGATACACGGCAACGCGCCGTGCCAAGGGCTTATTCGGAAAGCTGCGCGGTAAGCGATACACTGTGAAGGCGAGCTGTATCAAGAACACTGGCAAGCCTGGGAAGGGTCCCAAGGTAATCGGACCTCTGAAGGAGGGTGAGCTTACGGCAATGGGATACAGTGCGCAGTCTCCCGCAGGTGTTCGCCACGCGGCACTTGACCGAGCCGTGTCTCATTATGGTAAGTTGTCGGCACTTCGCAAGGTTAATGCAATTGCGGTCTTGACGAGGAGAACCGCGCCTTCGCGTTCCCGCACGTATACTACGGATGTTCACTACATCCAGAAGAAGTATTTCTGAACACTTCATAATGGCTCGTAAAATCTCGAAATGGACATATGCCATCGTTCTGATTGTTCTGCTTGCGATTGCCTACACACTGATGGGTGGTTCCGCAGCGATTCCTGTATGCCCCGGGTCTTTGGTCTATTGCCCGGGTGTTGGGTGCCTGTCTGGTCAGGATAAGTGTTTTGCAGGTGCTCGTGGCGGACCTAGCAAAGTCTTCTCCAAGGAGACCTTCGCACAGCGTGTAGCAGAGTCGTCTATCAGCAAGAAGTGCCCTGACGGGACTCGGTCAGATGGGCAGTGCCTGATGGAATTTTCCTAGATTTAGACAATGAAGAACTCCGGTTTGAATAGTATTCCAAGTGTTCGCGGTCAGGTGTTTCCTCTGACAATCAACCTGATATGTATCGGCATCTTCTATGTCTTTTTCGGCGCGTTCATCTCCTACTGGATTTCAAAGCTCTTCCCGAAATTTGACGCTGACTGGGAGAAACAACCGAACTGGATTCAGCTCTTGGATGTTTCCGCAGAAATCTCTTTAATTGTTGTAATTGCGTTTTGGCTCACCTACATCGTTAATCTTTACATCCCCATCCTACACGTCAGCAAAGGACTCGAGGGGTACATTGAGTCGTTCGGCGGTCAGATGATTTTCGTCTACGCCGTCTTCCTGTTTATGGATACATTGGATGACAAGCTCAAGCATGTCTTCCAAGATTTTTTCGGGTGAAGTAATAAAAATGTGGACCAAGCTTCTCCTTTCCGCCGTTCTCTTCTGGGCACTCGTTCCCGGCAGCCTGCTGACGCTGCAGACTCCCTTCACGTCCCCCGCCGTGACGCACGCCGTCGTGTTCGCCGTGGTGCTTATGTTCGCCAAGAAGGCGCTCAACGGCAAGCTACTCTAAGTCCTTCCGAGGCGTAGGTGCCTGACGGTCAATTAGCTTTGTCTCCATCGCGCGAGGGTTGAAATACAGCTTCACCATCTCATCAACATCCTTCGGGCTGAAAGGCTTGCAGGAGAACACATCCAGATAGAAATCATCCGTCTCCTCCACAAAGTGTGCCGTAATGTTCGAAGTCTCAATCAGCTGAACAAGAGTATATCCCTTCTTGTTTCCACTTCCAAACATAACAACCTGGGGCTCTCCATAGGGAACCATATCGATCTTCTTCACCAAACTATCCGAAAAAATACGGATGTTTGATGGACAACGAATAGACTTGGGCATGCACTTGCCGGCATTGACCATGTAATGAAACCCCCACATATATATGCTTGTGGTTCCCTGTGCCTAAATTACTTGTTTTGGAAGGAACAATGGGGTGTATCCAGTCGAAGGACATGGCAATCTGCTTTGTATTTTTCAATCCCGCCGAGTCCAAACGATTGCTAATGAACTACCTTTATGTCGCAAATTTATACAAGAGTTTCGGTTGGCCTGTCTACACGATTGAACTTGTCTTTGAAGATCGCAGACCCGAAATTGTCGATGCTATTCACGTGCGTGGTAATTCCTACATGTTCCACAAGGAGCGCCTCTGCCGGTTGCTGGAGAAACAGATCCCAAGCAAATATACCAAACTTGCTTTTATTGATGCTGATGTGATCTTCGAAAGCAATGCGTGGTATGCGGAGACTTCCAAGCTACTTGAAACTCATGATGTTGTCCAGCCCTTTGAGACCTGCCATTGGATGGATTTGTCGTATACAAAAATTGAACTAACTCGTGAATCTGTCCTGAAGATGTCGGGAGACAAGTGGGATTCTAGTTATCATCCTGGATTCGCATGGGCATTCCGTCGTGATTGGTACAAGAAGCAAGGATTCTTCGATTTGATGTTATCTGGAAGTGGAGACACACTGTCTTGTATCGGTTGGATGAAGAAGAAGATTCCAAAGAGCTTCAATTCATTGCCCAAGTCGGTTGAACGAGCCTTCAAGGAATTCGCACAGCTTCCTGAACCGCGTATGGCGTATCGTGAGGGAGGAGAAGCATTTCACCTCTATCACGGCACTCGAAAGAACAGGCAGTATGTTGAGAGACATTCAATCCTAAATGTCAGCAATGACATTGAAGATATGATTACGACAAATGACGATGGAGTGTATGAATGGAAACAACTGAAGGTCAATGCGTTCTTTGTGAATTACTTTGTGAGCCGATTTGATGATGACTTGTCCAATTAAGAAATGAACTTGTTCTTCAGCAGGTAATTCATAACCATACCATTCTCAGATGGAATACCGACAACTACATCGAATACGATTTCAATCAGTTTCTTCTTCTCATGAAGAAGCTCGGGCGTAGGACCATAAATATGATGAGCATAAAAGAAATACTTACAATGCGTAACAATCTGTTTGAAATATTGCGTAAATACTTCAATTGAAAACTCACTCAAACTGTGGGATCCAATCGCTAAATCATATCCTCCTGACTTGTAGTCATTTGCAGATACCAAGGAACACTGAATATCATTCTGATCAAGATACCACCTCTGTAATGCGCCCACGTGCGGTAGGTCAATAATCGTCCAAGAATCAAATTTCTGAATACCAGTGTTCAACCATACCCAATTCCCAAAACCACCCCCGATCTCAACGATAGATTTCACAGGAGGCAACGAGTTGAACAGAATAACAGACATCATAATGTGACGCGTGTCAAGCTCATTGTAGTGCGCATTTGGAGGAATCGTTGAATACCCAAGGATCTTTTTGGATGCATTTCGTTCCATATATCGGTTGAACAAATCTGGATTTATACTCTTTCCAATCGCGATTGCTTCTTGATCGGGCGGGTTATCGCGATTATGAATGAACCCATATACAATTCCATTGTCTCGAAAGGTTTCAAATTGAGCTCCTGTAGTCTGAAATTCTCTTTCAGCTGCGTCAAACACTGGCTTATACCCCTCCATAGTGAATTCAAACATTGTCTCTTAAAATCAAAACTTCTGCGTAAAACGAATTCACATTGGTTAAGAACAACAGACTCACCCCACAGACAGAATGAGCGACTTTATTACCAAGAGCCTTGCACAGATCATCCTTGAGCTGCAGAACAGGAATGACGAGAAGCGCGAAGATATCGATATGCTGGAGAACGATGTGAGTGAACTCGAAGTCAAGAATGCAGGGCTTCAGAAGACGATTGATTCCAAGTGCGAAGACGTTGTTATCCTTGAGAATGAGCTGCTCGACCTTCAAGTCGAGAACGCTGAGCTTGAGGAGAAGAGTCAGGACAACTATCTACACATCTATCGACTGGAGAATGAGTTGAGTGATTTCCAATCCAAGAATAACGAGCTACACATCGCGCTTGGACACGCTAACATGGAAATCAAGCGACTCACACAGGAGAATGGTGAGCTCAAGGAGGAGCAGGAGTTGTATGTGAAGACAATCGATGACCTAGAGGATAATCGACGAGATATGATGAATACCCTCCATGGTATGGAGGAGAACCGTCAGACTCTCGGCTATCAGAACGTTGAGCTGGAGGAGTCGTTGAGGAAGGCAACCCAGCAATACAATGAGTGCGTCATCCGACACGAGCAAGAAAGTGAGAGGTTCGATGATAGGATGGATGCGTGTGAGCTAGAGAATGAGAAGCTTGAGACGAGGCTTGAGAATAGGAGGCTCGGTGATAGGGAGGAGGCAGACTACTACTTGGAGGGTATTGAGGATTACATCCGAACCTATGAGAACGTACACAATGTAGGTTCGTATTCACTTCCGGTCAGCTGGTATGTACAGAAGATCATTCTGAAGGATTTGGGGGATATCTACCCAGACTACGAGTTCAAGAATCACACAGAGTATGTTGAGATTGACTTTGACCCGACTAGCGCGGAATTATAATTGGGTCGCATGATGCACACACTTTCTGAACAATGAAGCCAGTTTCAATCTGAACAGGAGCCTGATAAATAACAATAGGATCTTTCTTCACATCCATTTTCTTTTTCACTATCGACAAAATGCTGAATCGTTGCATTACAATCCAACGACATATTGTTCGTAAAAGCTCTGGAAAAGTTAGTCAAGGCCATAACAATGCCTGAACGAGTCTTAGTGATAAACGGCAGAAAGAAGCAATGTGGTGCGTATCAGTATTTACTTCGTATTTTTGACTTATTGAAGTGTGATAGTCGATTCGAATATATCGAATTTGGAAGTGAAAGTGAGTTTTATCAGACAGATGTTTCAGTCTATAGTCATCTTATCTTGAACTATCACCCCTTGCTATTTCCTTGGTGGAACCCCCACTTTCATAGCCGAATCTACTATATTTATCACGAAGGACCCGTGATGTTCCCCACTCCTCATGAATTCATATTGGATTCAGATCCCACAGCAAGAAATGGTATTCCCCGACCGGTTTTTAAACACAAGGAACTCATTCCGTTTACTCCAAATAAGATTCCTATTATTGGTACATTTGGATTCGCACTTTATCAGAAACGATTCGATGAGATTATTCGTCTAGTACAAGATCAATTTGATGAGGCTCATATTCGAATACTGATGCCGTTTTGTGATCACACATCGAATGACCCAAACAACGGCGCAGCAAGATTTCTGGCAAATTCACTATATCCATTGGTTTATAAACCAGGCGTGAAGCTCGAAATTATCCACGATTTTATGGATGATGATCAACTTCTTACCTTCCTATCTACAAACGACATCAATATGTTTCTATATGTTAACGACGATATTCGGGGATGTTCGAGCGTTATTGATTATGCGATCAATGTAAAACGCCCATTTGCGATTTCAACCGATATTATGTTTCGGCATATTTATGACGATAGGATTTGTGCTTACAAACGGCCTATTCGTGATATTATGAACGATCCTTCTGTTATGGAATACATCAATTCGATTGCTAAAAAATGGGATTCTGATCGAATGCTAACTACCATCCGCCAACGACTGCGGCTTGAATCATAGATGCAATTGCACCACACTCTACATTTGAACATGTAATTTTATTCACAAGATCCATATCTACATCAGCACTCGGGTACACCCACCAATCTTCAAATGCACCATATCCTGGGCAGACGACATCAGCACATACAAGCTGATATCCTCTGCGTAGAAAGTTATCACGAACCATATCTCGGAGCTCTGGGCCAACTCGGTAGACATCGTGCTCAAATGTAATTGTGTTGAAACGTACCAAATCCAATGGGAATCTAGCGAATGTCTTCTCGGTTGCTTCATCAACATCAAATGAAAGATAATCGATTGTATTGTAAAAAAATGGCTTTGACTTGATTAGATAGGGGAAATCCAATGAGGTTGTATCCGCATGAATAAATAGATTCTTTCGATCACTTGCGAACTGCTGTCTGTAGTCATAGATGTCGATAGAGGCTCCATCCCACCCAGCCTTTTCAAGCATAAAGGTGTTGTTGTTCAATGTAGGATGAGATGCTCCGAGTTCCAAATATGTCTTTGTCCCGCTCTTTTTGCGAAGCATTGCGTATGCGAAGATATCTTGGCATGCCTGACTGTGGGTCTGCATTTACTCTCCAACAACTTCAAAAACGGGAAAAGGGAACACAAGCTTACCACCTTGACGGAGGAACTCTGCCTCTCGCTTAACAATCGCATCCTTGAAATGCCAAGGAAGTACCAACATTGCTTCCGGTGGAGAAAGTCGCATAAATTCCTCGCTCACAATCGGGATTCCCGTTGATGTCATCTTTCCAAACTTGAGGGGATTGCGTTCGACAGCATACGGCACTATAGAAGGAGTGATGTTCGCATACTGAAGCAGACAATTGCCCTTGGTAGATGCCCCATAGACATAGGTCAAATGTGTTGACAGAAACTTCTTCAGCTTTGCTACTTCGACATCGCATCTCCCAATAAAATCGCGATACGTCTGGGGATCCGATAGGTATGCTTCCTCTGACATCCAAGTCGATACATCCGCTTCGAGATACGCTGACTCACGCTTCGCGACATAGATACGGAAGCTTCCGCCATTGCAGGTATTCTTTGAGACCTTTCGGATCTTCAGGTTTGCTGCATCCATAATTCGCTTAATCTGACAGAGTCCATAATACTCAACGTGTTCATGGCAAATAGTGTCAATGCTATTCTGCTCAATCATCGTACCGAGGTAGCTCTGCTCCAGTGTCCAGACACCATCATCTGCTAGAACACTATAGATATCGCGTGCGAACTGAATTGGATTTGGGAGATCATAAAACATTGAAATAGAGGAGACTGCCTTGTACTTCACATTCGGGACACTCGATTGAGTAAAGTATGTGGGTACAATCTCCATGTTTTTGTAATGCTCCTCAAACTGCCGACCGGTAGGATCACATCCAATTCGGCGAAGCGTTGAAGGATAGTTCGACAGAAATGTTGCGTCGTTGCTTCCAATGTCCAACACAGCATCGCCAGGCTGTAGAGTCACCATCGTCTGAAGTTCGGCACTGTACTCTGCCAGATGACTGCGCATCATCTCGTTGAGTCCTGAACGGTATCCATACATATGCTCGTACATCTCTGAACCCGAAACAAGGTCTCGAAGCTGAACCAGACCGCACCCACGGCAAAGCACCAGACAGATAGGTGTCTTGGGAGTTGAAGTATCCCCAATAGCCGGGAACCGAGACGTAATAACCTGTTCTCCCAGATCAACCACTGGAAGCAAGTCCGAACCACTGCAAATACAACAGGGCATTTGTTAAAACAACCAAGCAGTCTGAAAATGTAAAACGAATTCAATTTCGTTAGGAGAATGGACAGCCCCAACAGACAATATGGAATATCCTAATCAAACCGTCCTCAAGTTAGCTTCTGCCGACTCAAAGAAGTACAAGACCGAGTGGAAGAAGCTTGTCGAGAGCGGTATGGTAGTCAATGTGTCCTATATCCTCGACGATGTCTTCTGTGCGTTCGGCGACAATGGTTTCTACGAGGTGGAAATCGTCAATGCTGCTCGTGCGTTGCGTCTTTTCGAAAGTTCGACTGCACGTCGGGAGTTTCTGGTGCGCGTCATTCACTATCTCAAGGTTCAGGGTTGCTTCGGCTCACTGGAGGATGGCTTTGATAACTTTGAAGACACTGCTGGTGGGTGTGATGAGGTCGTTCAGGAAGCCATCTGCTATCTGCTAGAGCACCCCGAATGGACACCCGAGTAAAACGAACTCAATTTCGTCAGGAGAATGGACACTCCCACACTCATGAAGAATGCTCAAACTGTATATATCCGTCTACACACAGCTTCAAATCGACAAGCAGGAGGCGCTTGCGTTGGCGATGATATTCGATTGCATGAACATCATCGGAAGCAATGAATCAGAAGAAGCCAAGTCGAATGCGAGATATATGGTACAACTCTGTTGCTCGGGCGATGTTGATTACGATTGGACTCAGGTAGAAAACTGGTCTGAATACTTATTCCAGAACGACTTCTTCGGGAAGAAATTTCAGCTCACACGGCAAGCGTGGTTAGAGTTGGTTGCATAAAAAACGAATTCAGTTTCATTCATTATTTTTACATTCCCCCAGACAAAATGAAGTACATCTACATCGTTCTTGAGATGACCAACAATGGTAGTGTTATCTACCCTACAACCTACAAGACCTATGAGGCGGCACTTGAAGCCATCTGCGTAAAGTGGTGGATGTTCCTTGAAGACGATGCCGGGGTAAACGGCGACAGTGCCGATGAAACATGGCAGGATACCCTGAAGCACTCACGAGTGGAGAAGAACGTTACGTACCTCTACATTGAGAAGGAAAACTACTTTGAGATTCACAAGCTTCCTGTGCCTGCGTGAAGAGTATACCAAAATCATTTTCGTAAAGACCACTAGTTCTACCAATATGGAGTTTTACAAGAAGTTTCTCAAGGAAAACAATGCCTCCTGCGATGACCAGGGGAGTCATTCAGTGTGCTGGATTCCATCGGATACTTTCGCAAAAATCCCAATTAATCGATGGAGGTTTAATCGCCCAGAAGATGCGGATAGAGTTGCTGAGATTCACGAATGGATGAAGACTTCCAGGCGTATGGACGGAATCATTTACCTTGCGCTCATAGGGAATGAGCTTGTCTGCTATGAATCGAATCATCGCCGTGAAGCACTGAAGGGTCTACCTAAGATTCATCATCTTCTGGTTGATATTTTTTGGAATGCGAATGATGAGTTAATCAAGGCAGAATTTATGAGACTGAACAAGGCTGTCTCAGTACCCGAGTTGTATCTGGAGGAATCTACAAATCCTAACATAGAACTGACTGAAGCAGTCAAGCAGTTCTGTGATATTTACAAGAAACTCAAGGTCAATACGAACAAGCCTCAAAGACCCAATTTCAATAGGGATATGTTGATGGACGAGTTCTATCGGATTATGCGTGAGAACAAGATTGGTGTAGAAGAGCTGGTCAAACGACTAACTACACTCAATGACGAGATGTCGAAGCGAGACCGCTCAAAGCTACTACCAAAAGTGATACAGAAATGCGAGGAGACTAACCTATGGCTATTTGCGTGGAGTTCACGACTTGACGCAAAGGAGCTTTAAAACGAAATCAGATTCGTTAGGAGAACAGACACTCCCTCAACAGACAAGATGGCTCCGAAGAAGCAAACAACAACTACAACTATTACGCGAACGGTCGTAACAACCGAGACACGAACAGAGACCAATAATAAGCCCGCAGCCAAGAGTGGAGTCTGTTATCGTTGTGGTCGAGCTGGTCATTACTCTCCCGATTGTTATGCCCGAACAGATACTGATGGAAATGCGCTAGAAAAGGAGGAACTTGAGTTCGAATGTTCAAGCTGTGACCGCACATTCACGACTCAATTCGGTTGTATGGTTCACGAGAGGTCGTGTTCTTAAAAACGAATTCAATTTCGTTAAGAGTACAGACACTCCCCCCAAATAGACAAAATGGAACAGGCTAAGATTATCCCATCGAATCGCGGAACTCCGTGGACATCCGACCTAGACACCAAGCTTGTTTATGCAATCGCAACAGGCAAGACTATAGAAGATTGCGAGACATATTTTCAAAGAACAAGTGGGGGAATTACTTCGCGGATAATGCTTATTGCGAGACGAATGGTTGGTAAGGGAATCCCGATTGACGCAGTATCTAGTACTCTTAATGTATCTGTTTCAGCTATCAATAGATCTATACGTATGTCTGAGATATCGACTGAAAATGCACAGAAGCGCCGTGATGCTAAGAAGGAACCGATAAAAACGAATTCAGATTCATCAACTCAAACTACATCACCCCCAACAGACAAAATGAACTCTATTGATAACGAAATTACTATTCTTCATGCGCGCCTCGCCACGCTTGAGAAGATGAAGGCAGATGTTCCGCCAATTAAGTCAGCAAGTGAGCTCCTCATCGAGAGGCGGACGCGAGCCGAGAACGACAAACCTAGAAATAACGAGTCTCCTATCGCCACGGCATGTAGGTTTTCGAGGCGGTCAGAGCTTGAACTACTCGAATCTGTGGTTGAAAGTCTGAATCACATTCATACTCGCCTCGACAGACTAGAGGGGCGCACTTCTTAAACACTCTGAATAAACTGCCACTGCAAATAATCACAAATCTTTTTCCATATGAGGTCGTGTGCAATCAGACGGTCTCGACTTTTGAGTAGTGGGAAGAAGACCTTGTATTCGTCGAGTTCGAGGAGCTCAAAGAACTTGTAAAGGATATAGGAATAGGAGAGAAAGTTGGTTCTATCGTTGGGGCAGTACATGAGGAATGGGGCTTGGATCTCCTGAAACATTGCTCGAATCTTTTCCTCAATTTCAGGAGTAATAGTCGGAGGCGGATTACCATTAAGTCGAGACAGGATATGTGCGCGATGTTCATAATACTTACTCCTGTTCAGCTTCTTTAAAATCTGTCGAATATCCTCTTCCGTCAAATCAGCAATATTGTCAATTCGCCTCTTTCGGATTTCAAGGATGACTTCATTCATGACATCTTCAGGAATAATTGTTGATTCCTTCGCCTGAAACTGATTCAAAATCTCATTCAGGTGATTAATCTTTTTGTACGCATAATTGTTCCGCTCCTTGGGAGGGTCGCGGAAACTAGGAAAGTCGCTTACCACCAATGCGTATTCCTCTGAACCACACTTGGGACACACCAGAATACCTTCACTACTGATTTCCTCACGAGCTACATTACACCCAATGCAATGCTCCGTCATTAGCTGGACATACTCAGGACCATTCGACAACTTCATACGAGTCACATACTCATCAAACATCTGCTTGCGAGTCAGACCAGCATCCTGTGCAACAGAGGTATTGAAGAACTTCATAAATGTATTCGCATCGTTGGGACTAATCGTCTGGGCAACCGCATTGTCCTGCTTGCGATAATAGTCATTCAACAAATCCATATTCGTTAGGTAGTAATCCTCCACCGGATTTGCCTGCTCCAATGTCTGCTCAACCTCACGGATTCGGGATTGTTTCAAGTTCGCTTTCAGGATATCGTCTAGATTGTTCGTCAGATACATCTGTGACACTTCCGACTTTAGGTTGCAAAGTTCTTGGGTAAGGGATTCCTGTTGCGCCGAGGATTCTCGGAGCGTCGACACCTGTTCTTGATGTAAGGAATCGAGTGTCCCAGGGGTAGCGCCTGAACCCGACGCGTCCCGAACCTTCCGGACTCTGAAGATGTCCATTTATGAATTCTTTCACTTGACCCTTGAAAGTCTCATTTTGGAACATACAGGGTCGTTGTGTTTGAAATTTACGCAATGACAGTTCAAAGTCCAACCCGAAATGCTTACACACATAGGCTAGAGCCAAAAAGGCACTACGGTTCATTCCAGCTTGGCAATGAACATAGACAACCCCAGTTGTATTTCGCAAAAAATCACGCATATATCGTTCGAATTGGGGATACCAATCCAATAGATAGACTGCGGATGAATCGATAGCGCTCAAACAGATATAACGCAAGGGATGGGCGAGTTGATACCATTCAGGAGAATGCTCTGGAAAGGCACAATTAATAACAGCAGTAATGTTGTTTTCAGCTACAAATTGTCTGGTTAGAAACGCACCTGGACCTACCAAGATACGGGAATGGAACCAAGCCGGTGGCTGTGTTAGATAGACCGGCCTTAGACATATCCCACCCATTACTTGTTCCTCCCACTCTTTTGTAAATACTTCAGCGCAAATCCATTTGACCCCAAGATTGCATATTCTTGCATACGCTTCATAACCCAATCGAAGGTTACCCCGCATTCCTTTCCTTCGTGCTCCATGTAGCTCAAGATTTCCGCACACTCATAATCTGTGCAAAACAGAAACCCGTCCTTTCCGGGTACACTTGGGTCTCGCAAGTAATTCCATTGTCCCGCATACGCAACCGCTCGTTCAGCATCGTAGAGCATCTCGCACTCCTTTTGTGTGAAGCCTAACTTCAAGTAGAAATCCATTGAAAACGAACTTATTGATAACAATAGATTCGTTTTAATGAATTATTCTGATAGGGATATTGATATGTGGATTTATAGAGTTGTTCAACACGATTTATTAGACCTAGAGATTGACCGAACAAAGTCTCTCATGCAGTTTCGAACAAGGAACCCAGCAGTCAACAAGGATGACCAGCGTATTCTTATATCAAATTACAATCGGTTGTTCAAGGCACTTTTATCCGAAAAGTCCAGACAGGAACTGGTTAAGCAGATGAGATACAACAACAGCAGCCGCCCCGAGAACGGCGGCCCCAGTCCAGCTAACAACGCCCCCCGAAGTATACGCATTCGGGACATACTGGAGCAGGAGATTGCGGGGAGTTGACATCGAAATCGCAGCAGCCGCCAAGAAGAAGGCGATGTAGAGCGTCGTGTTCATGAACATGAATCGCATTGCGGGCATGCTAGGCTTGAAAGAAGGTGCCATCGGCGAGTGACCAGGGGACGCCATACTCGGCATTGACATCATAGGCGGGGCGGACTGAGGACCCTGCGGCGAAGGCAGGAGAGCATCCAGGGAAGTAGAACCGTCCATTGTTTATGTAGAAGGGACGATTTCACAATTAGAATCCTCCACGCGATACTTGAAGCACTTCCCATCGACCTTGACTGTTTTTTCCACAACGTCGTTGACGGGCAACCCGAGAGTTTTATAGGTTCCGTAGTTTCTATGGAACAACAAGACCGAAATTCCCAATCCAATCACAAATGAGAAAAAAGGACCTGCTCGTTTTAGTGCTTCAGTGAGCTTGATCATTGTTTGCTTTGAAGAAGATTTAATGAGTCGGGCTCGGCGGTACACGGCACCTCAATTGCTCCAAATCGAACACACCCAACTTCTGTGTGGAAGACAGAATGGTCTGCGGGTGTAGGTAAGGATTTTTGCTTGCGGTTCGGTGGAATAATAACAGTCGAAATAAGCATTCCTAGAATAACCCCTGCGACAACCCAAGGTAGTTCAATCATTGTTTCTTGGGCGGGAAGAAGTAGTTGCTGACAGCCGACTTGGTTGCCATTGCGATTCCGACAAAGGTTGCCGAGGAAACATAGATAGCAGCCAACACGAGTGCGATGACAATCGATAAGATCTTCGCAGTGTAATCCTCTGTCTGGTACTTGAAGACCTCTCGGATCACGAAATACCCCAACATGATGAAGTACCCAGAGTAGGGGAAGAAGACCGCAACGGTTGTTCCACCAATTGCGAGTGTTCGCGAGTAATCTGTTACAAGCGTCTTGTAGGTTGCAGCAATGCTAAACACATACAAAAATGTCATCAGAATTGTTCCAACAATACCACCAATCTGAAGCATGACTGCCGAGGGCGATGGAAGCATTCCAGATAGACTGACTTCCGGAAGTTTTGCGCCAGCAGGTGCTATCTTGGGGTCCTGCTTGATTCCATTTAGTGTGAATTTCTGACCATCGGGAACAACGACGGTGCGAGTCTCGCCGTCTTCATCTTGGTAGGAAACGGTCAAACGACGACCCTTGATTTGATTCACGGTAGACTGTGCCTCCCTCTGTTTCTCCGCCAACCTAGCTTGACGGAGTGTCTGTTTATTCGATTCGATACACCGTTGGTCGCCCGCATTTCCGCCACACGCTTTGAGGGCATTGTCGTCGACTTCCTTGTCGTCTTGGTCTGATAGTTTCGTAATCGGAGTCGTCTCGAACATAGGAATCAGCGCAGAGTTCGAAATAACATCCACGTTTCCATCGCGAATATGGTCTTTGACAAACGATGATGTAATGTCCCGTTGGGCGCGCTCGTCGCCAATCATTACCGATGTTATGGTTGCCATTGTTATGATGCGAATACAAGATTAGCAGTACCTGAAACAATCCGTAGGAAGTTAATGGACTCGACATACGCGGCTACATTGTACGTATATATAAAAACTATGTTGTCGTTGGTTTGAACAACAGTAAGAATCTGATCGGGGGTATAGAGTCCAATCTGTCCGGCTGGAATGATGAGAGGATTCCCGCTTAATGCTGTTGATTTCAGAACACAAACCTGAGTCGACGTTGATCCTGCAATATCTTGGGGTAGTGGCTGCTGAACTGCGGTTCGCAACGTAATCTTGTTAAACATACTCCCGTTCATAGAACCTGAGGGTTGGTATGTGTTGTGATCAAGAGCGAACGAATACATATACACACCGGGTAGTCCTGGCATGTCGCCGGTTGAATGGCGATACATCTGCAACAATGAGAAGAATGGAAACGGTTTTGTCTGGAACCGTTCCTTCCCATCAAACAGAAGGAGTGCATTTGTCAGGGCATCACGGGGAAAGACTGAGCTAATCTGTTGCTGACCCGATGTAAGCATACCTACCTGCGGGTCAGTGCTATAGGATGTAAAAGGAGCTCGATTGGGATTGCTCCAATTCGTATAATTATCCCAGTCATTCAGCAGAATCCTATCCGATCTCTGCGCTGAAAATACAACTCGAGTAACTAAGTTGAACATTGGGAGTTCAAGATCTGTATTCGCTCCAAACTGGCCTTCCTTGTTGACATACTTGGTTGTCTTAATCAACATGGTTTGGTCAGCTCGTGCCAGCTGGTTCATTTCCATTTCCGTCAGGTAGATGAAATTGCCCTCGAGATACGGGTCTGGGGAAAAGACGGTAAGACCAGGAATGCTAGGGAGACCCGTTGACAAGGGTGGGGACAAGAATAGCCCCAGAGCATTGTACGCCAAGTCTCCGGTGGGTTTGACACGCACACCGTATGTCGGACTTGCTGGATTGACATCGATCACCGTGTACAGATCGTTCAAGTTTCGATAGGTGACATTAATATACACCTCTGCATTCTGCATAGATACCAGCGGTAGAGCTAGACCAGGATTCTCACAGAAGAAAAAGTGCAAGGGAATTGTTAGCTGGCGAGACCGAATGGACGGTTCAGGGACCTTTGTCATCGGCATAACGGTCGGGTATGTTGTAGGTGCCACAGCATGAGGATACTGACCCTGACGATCAAACGCATTCGCTGGGTCATTTAGTTCCTTCACATTTCCAACCATTTGGTCGACAACCAGTCGCTTGTTATGGTCGTGTGTTAGATAGGAATACATCTTCATCCACTCTCCTCGCAAGGATTGAATAACGGTTCCGTTCATCACTAGGTCAACATGGTCAATCAGATTGTAACCAATGTTCTGAATCCATTGGAACTCATACCCAATTGAGTTTGATGCGATACTGTTGCCTGCTCCATATCCCGACGGAAGCGTTGATCCAACATTCTTCAGTGGAGACCAGATGTCTGGAAGTGTAAGAACCAAATAGGTATCGTGAAGCAACTGCGAATACCTATCAATGCGACACTGAATCGTTCTTGTACCAGTCGCAGAGAACTCGAGATTGGAACTGCTGAAAGTCATACGAATGTGCTCCATAGCAAAGTTCGTGTGACGTCGATAGACTGCCCGAAAATGTGTCATCGATGGGTTTCCATTGACAAGTTCATTTTGAGCACCCACGCCTACTAATTGTAGCAAGCCTCCTGGCATTTGTATTAAGACAGATGGTTTCTTTAACCCGATGTTACAGGGATTGATGCCTTCACTCCCAAAGGAGGGACGACGTTGCCACGAACAACTCCGTGATCCGTAGTTGTAGCAAAGGCACCCGGGGCACCAATGGTATTCGACAAGCAGCACTTGCTCGAATATGTGCGACCACCCACTGCGCCCTGCGATCCAGGGGCCAGAGTAGGAATCACAAACCGCTGATACTGATTTGCGTTGTTCGCTGCTGCCGAGATATACACGTAGTTGTATTTCTTCGCCTGCGGGGGAGGTTTTGAGTGGTATGTCGCAGCCACAATCTGACGCTTTCGTTCAGTCAGCCAATCTTGAGCGGAATTCACTTGCATTGTTATTTATACGGGAGACTTGTTCTTTATACAATGCGTTTTGCGCTCGTGTCTACCCATACTGATCAGACAACTGGCTACTCAAAGGTAGCCCACAATTTGATCTCTCAGCTTTCTACTCTGGCACCTAAAGTCAAGATATTCCATTTTGGATTTCAGCGCCATCCCAACAAGCCCAGTCATCGCAAGGTTCCGGATGGCATCATTCAGTACGATGCGGCTGCGAATGAGGATCCCAAGGAGGAAGGATTCGGATTCAACAAGATCAACGAGTATCTGGATATGGTCAATCCTGATGTTGTGATGATCTACAATGATCCTCTTATTATCTACAAATTTCTGGAGGCAATGAAGCACGAGCGCGGAGTATCTCCCTACAAGCTGTGGATCTACGTTGATCAGGTATATGAGGGAATTGCCCAGCCACTGATTGATAAAATCAACAACCACGCTGACCGCGTCTATTGCTTTACAGAGGAGTGGAAGGAGAAGTATCTCAGATATGGTCCTCACCCAGATGTTCGGATTCTTGGACACGCAGTGGATTCTCTGACGTTCTCACCGCTTTCCGATCAGACTCGTCTTGTCGCTCGTCGTGGTATGAATATTCCCGACGATGCAATTGTCTTTCTGAATGCGAATCGAAATAGTCAGCGCAAGCGCTTGGATCTGACTATTTCGGGGTTTGTAAAGTATCTTTCCATGAATCCTATGAAACCCGCCTATCTTCTGCTTGCAACGAATATCAACCCTCAGACGGGTGCGTACTATGATCTTCAGCGTATCTATCAGGTCGAACTTGCTCGCAATAATCTACCGATTGAGCACTGGATTAACAGGTTAATGATGATTGATACGAGCCCGCCGAATGTAATCACGGATGAGGGTATTAATCAGCTATACAATGCCGCAGATATCGGTCTGAATACAACTGATGGTGAGGGATTTGGTCTCTGTCAGCTCGAGCATATGTATACGGGTGCACCACAGATTGTAACGGATGTCGGAAGTTTCCGTTCTTTCTTGAATGAGGATGTAGCGTCATTTATTCCTTGCGGAGACCGAGCTTACTTTGCTGGTTCAATGCCCTTGGGCGGATTCTCACCTACCTTTACAAACGCCTCAATTGCAGATGCGATGGAGAATATGGTTGATACTCTTCAGTTTAAGAAGGCAGTCGTTCTGAAGTACAACTTCAAGACTTGGTCTCGTGTATGTGATGAGTGGCTTGAGGATGTTCTTATGGCAAAGTCCATTTAATCTGAGTTGGTGATGTCAAGGCTCCCACACGAAGCAACCGCTGGTTGTCTTCAAACGCTGGTCCATCAAATACCTCCTTGGTGTCAGGATCAATCAAAAACACCATCTGTTTAATCATGACCTTCTGAAGTCTGCGTTTGCGTCGTTGCGTATTTCGCAGATAGGTCAAGTCAATTTCCTCATTCTTAATATTGGGTTTGAAGGCAAGGTCCTCGCCCGATGTTGCACTATCAAATCGCATACAAGTCAACACAGGCGTTTCCCGACTATGAAGTTTCCTATGGATTTCGCAGTCGACGGCAGCCTGCTTTAGCAAGTTTGTAATCCGCTTGTTGGTTACATCCTTCTCATACGATGTCTCATACAAATACTCATCCGTCGTCATAAATGTTTCCGTAGGCTGACCCTCATACCGCTTGGTAGCCATATCGTTACGACGAATGGGTACGACGTTTGATGACTGCTCAGTGGACTTTGCCTGTGTCTCTGAGAATACACTCACATAGAAGCTAATCTTGACCGTACGCTCATCCATCGGCAACTTGGCGTGAGAGCAAATACGAATCGCACGACCAATGACCTGGTCATGACGAGCAGGATTCCAGTGCGGTTCCATAATGTGAACATGTCGCACATTCGCTAGAGTAATACCTTCAGCACCCGACGAAGAAGCCATCAGCAAACAGAGAAGCTTCTTCCCACGAGCCTCAACAGATACCTTGAGACTGGATGGGAAATCATCCGCATAGTTACCGTTGAATATCTGTCGGGTGTATTCACGCTCCTCCTGTGATTCCTCACCCGTGTAGAAGGTGTAGGCAGGCTTCTCGGCGTCCATTCCCTTGTCCTCAATCCACTGGTTGTTCTCTCGCACAATCTTGTAAGGTTGCCAGCCATTCGCATCCAGAATCGCACTAAACACACCCAACCCCTCGAGTTTGCGATACTGAGAATACACGAACTGATTCTTGTATTCTGCGCTTGACTTCAGGGTCTCTGTTACATTCGTAAGCATCCTCAACATCTTGGGACTGAAGGATTCCAGAGCCTTGAGACTCAAATACCTCGCAGGATTCTCACGAAGCTTCTTTAGGATTCCTTCCTTGCCAGGTGCTTCATCATCCTCTGTGACTTCCTCCATATCACCCTTGATCAGGTCCGGTGGGATGGCATAATTACAGGCCAAACGAGAATTGACTCGAAATGTCTTCATCTCACTATCGGCAGCCGCACCTGGATTGACTCGGCGCTTATCACGCTTGATTTCCTCCCAACGAACCTGAAGATAGTGATTGAACTGCTCTGCGGACATTTCAACCTTCTCAAGCATCTTCTCATCCTCAATACGCTTGGGAAGCAGACGGTCATCGGCACCCTTGAAGTACGAAACCAACCCCTGAATACGACGAGCAAACATCATTGCGTTCTTCACATTCAGACCATCCAGGAACAGTGTTGCGAACTCCTCATACTCTGTTGGTAAGCACTGAAGCTTCTCCGTTGAGATTCTGTCCATTGACAGTTCAGCACCACCCACATCCGTCTCAAACTTGTTCTTCCATGTTGCTACCCAATCCGTAGGAATCTCAATGTAGGGAAGGTCCTTCATAAACTGAACCGCCATTCGCTCACCTGCCTCACTATACACACTTCGGAAGTGAGGAGGGTTACGGGTCACCATCACAGTCTTCTTGAGGGCATTAAACTCAATTGTGTCCATGTCTGGGATTCCCTGAAGGACACTCTTCATCTTCTCCTCATCCCACGATGGGATTGCCTTGATAGGGATTGTGATACGCTCAATGGGTCCTCGAATCAAGTTCATAAGGTAAGCAATCTCATTCGCACGATTGATGATGGGAGTTCCTGACAGAGTCACAACCTTGCAGTTCTTGGCCTCATAAATCTTATCATACAACCTGCGTGCAATATCTGACTGATTCACCACCCTCGAAATCAAGTTATGGACTTCATCGATAATCACCACAGAGTTGTTGTAGGGGTTCTCACCTTCCGCAGGAGCAACCCTCTCAATGTTTGCGCTACTTAACCCGTTGTATCGAATGAAGGTGAAACGCTGGTCAATCAGATCCTCAATCTGCTTCCCGATGATATCACGAGCCTGTTTGGGCAACGCAGCAAAGTTGGCTTCAGCTCCAGGAATACTAACAAAAAACTGATTGTTGCGGTCAAGGAATCCATCGGAGATACCTAGCTTCTTGGCTTCAACACGGGACTCGTCGGACAAGACGCGTCGCTCCCAATGCTGCTCATAGGCATAAATAGGGTCGCCACACTTACGAAGTTCCCCGCGGTAATTGGTCTCCAGTGATGCTGGTAGCATTACAAAAATCTTGCGGTCGGAAAGAAGCGACTCGGCAACGGCAATGGAGGAACATGTCTTGCCCGAACCAAGACCGTGGTAGACCAACAGTCCGCGGTAGGGTGTTTCAGCCGACAAGTACTCGCGGACAATCTTCTGGTGGGGTAGAAGTTCACGAGCATTCCCACGCTTGGTGCAGAGGTCGATGTCCTTGTCCTCGTCATCAGTGCCCTTGTCGCGGTATTTGAGGAAGATACGAGTAATATGGTCGGCGAAGGCTTTTCGATTCGGAAGAATGTAGGGTTTCGCCATTGTTTTTCACGATGAAATGATAATGAGGAAAAACCATCGCATTACCATGGTGACCATCTACCTCTTTTTGATGGCTGCCTTTCTCTACCTGAAACCCGATATCGCGTTTGGTAGAGAAGGACGGATTCGTCCCTTTGGCACTCAAGATAAGGAAGCAACTGTCTTCCCTTTTTGGTTATGGATTTTTGTGATTGCTGTCGTCAGCTACTGTGGGACAGTCTATCTGAACAACTTTCGGATTTAGCTGTTGCGATTCATAATGTCTTGGATCGTTGATGGGTCATTAATTACCCGATTGTCGCAAATACCTTTATACCAGCAATAACCGGGATTCCCTGACGACGAGGAACACGGATATGCCTTGAAATCATTTAGAACATAATCCTTATCTGGGCTGTATGAAATAATGGTATAATGCTCGCAACCCAATACTTTATACCTCAGGTGATCGCCGACAATTACGGTTATGTTATACAACTGTTGAGTTGATAGATTCGGATAACTCTGATTCCATTCTGCAATAATATTTGTATAATAGTTCTTCATATACTCCCGAAACACGAGAGGAGCATCTCCGTTCATAAGCAGATCGCGACGAGCGTCTTGAACTGTAATGTCCATTGTAGTCATTCTATCTGTTATGTGTCTACTCTCCTAACAAAAGTGAATTTATTTTACGATGCCTCAAAGGTCTCCACTACACTTCGAAGTTGTTCGAGCATAGCTTTGCGTTCAAGGTGATGAGGACGAATCAAGGTATTTGCCTCACTCAGTGTCTTCCATCCAATTCCAGAAATTTCACGTCGCTGCATCGGCGTAAATTTTTGGGTCAGATTGATTTGAGACGGTTCCTTCAGCATCGCAATAAAGTAGATGTGCTTGTACTGGATTCTGTTGAGTCCCATAAAGGTTTCCTCGAGCAAGATGTTCTTCAGGATGGTAAAGGATTCGCGAGGAACGTTGGTCTCCTCACTGAATTCACGCAGAGCGCAATCGATATCTGATTCACCCCGAGTCCTTCGTCCTTTGGGAAATCCCCATTCAGGTTCCGTGTAGATGGATAGGTTCTCCCGCATCAATGCGACTCGGTCCAACGAGTTGAACTTATCGCGCGCCATGTTGAAATCCGAGCAGGACCGGTCATCACCCCAAAGGTACTTCCAGAGCATCTCAAAGGTCTCGCAGGCAATCAGACTCTGCTCCTTGAGGGTCATATTCCTCACAAGAGTGCTGACGTAGTCAAGGTTGTCGACATCGTATTTTCCTCTCATAAACTCTGCGAAGCTCATGCTGTCTTTCCGTCGAATCATCAATAGACGGGTTGTATCAGGGTTGCACGGCAAGGATGGTGAATCTAAAAGGAATATTCCACAGGACAATACCGGGTCGCGGCAGGTGCGGAATATGTGACCCTTTTGACCGCAATTATTGCAGTACATAGTTGATGATGAAGTTGTATATTCTGAGAAGGTTCGTTTTTCCATTGTAGTAGTAAAGTCTTTTATAAGAAAGTTCCTTCCATAACATAAATGGGACTATTCGCTTCCAAACCGGCGAATCCATACGGATTTGCTTCACCGACACCTGCTCCCTCGATGGGCGCGGGGCGTATTCTCGCTGTTGTGGTAGGTGTCGTTTTTCTAGGAGTTTTTGGGCTGATTTTCTACAACTACATTCGTGCTGCAAACGGGCAGTCCGTGGTCAGCTTGTTCCCGGCCTCGGGAGCAACATTGGCATCTGCGGATCAGGCACCCACACCGATTAACGGTAAGACAAAGACTACGATTTCTTCGGGAGATGTTCCATTGAGTGTCGGTGCTGATTATGGTCTTCAGTATTGGATGTTCATCTCGGACTGGGATTACAACTTTGGTAAGGAGAAGAATATCTTGAAGCGTGTGTCAGCCGGGAATGATGCCACCGTCAATCCCATGATATCTCTTCACCCGACGGACAATAGCCTGAATGTGACCGTAAGTGTTTATCCTACTGACAATAGTGCGGGTGCTGCTACGCCAGGTGCGAATACCGCGGGCGATTCTTTCACATGCACTGTTGAGAATGTACCTCTTCAGGCTTGGTTTTCTGTAAGCGTTACAGTATTCCAGCGCAATCTGGATATCTACATCAATGGTCGCTTGGTGAAGTCGTGTGTTCTGCCCGGTGTTCCCAAGCCTGCGGTGGGTGATATCATCTTGAACGATGGCGGTGGTTTCTCTGGTTCTCTCTGCAATGTCCATAGCTACAGTGGAATGTTGTCGCCGTCCGATGCGAAAGCGTTCTTTGCAGCAGGGACAAACTGTGCTGCACCGTCTCCCACAACCCCATCAGCACCTGGGAAGGACAATACATTGATCACTATCTTCGGATACACCTTCCGATTCGCTACAATTGACAAGGGCGGTAAGGAACTTTCCAGTTATACCTTGTGAGTAAACAATGAAAATCCTTCTCAAATGTCCAACTCGTTCAAGACCGCTCAAGGTCTATAACACATTGATGAAGTATGCCCAACTTGCATCTCGGCCGGAGGAGATTGGGGTTGCTGTATCGTGTGATATAACCGATTCATCGATGATGGATCAACGAGCACAAAATTCACTAAATATGGTTCTATCCAAGTTTGCGTGGCACCATATTTACTTTAGTGATAACCATTCCAAGATTGAAGCCTGTAATGCGAATATGAATGAAGTTGATTATCCGTGGGACATCGTTGTGTTGGTATCGGACGATATGATTCCGCAGATGCAGGGGTATGACGATGTGATTCGACGGACAATGCGAACGTCATTTCCAGATACAGATGGCATTCTATGGTTCAATGATGGTGCGCAGAATCTACAGCTGAATACACTGAGTATCTATGGACGTAAGATGTATGAGAGTCTTGGGTGTATGTATGAGCCATCTTACAAGAGCTTCTTCTGTGATACAGAGTTGAGTGATCTGTGTCGAACAACACTCAAGTCAAAGACGGCATATAATTCAAGTATTATTATTCGACATGAGCATCCAGCAACAGGCTTCAAAGACCAGAACGATGACTTGTATCGAAGCAACAACCGTTTCTTTGCTGAAGACTTATACACATATATTCGTCGAAAGGCATACGAGTATGATGTATCGTTTCTGATTCCGACATTGGTTGGACGCGAAGGATCTTTCGATGCTCTTGTAGCTTCAATTCGCGAGAAGATGGCTCGTATTGCTCCAGAGATGCGATATGAACTCTGTATTGAGAAAGACAACCGTCAAATGAGCATTGGAGCCAAACGTCAGAAACTTCTGAAGAACGCAAAGGGAAAATACACTGCGTTTATCGACGACGATGACGATATTACCGACGCGTACATTGAAGACCTACAGGAGGCCTTCCGTGGAAGCTACCATGTTATGCGACTAGTTGGACAAATGGGAGTCCATCCATTCATGCATAGTACTGAATTCAATTTAACAAGCATGATGGTGGGAGAAGAGCCTCCTCTCTTTCAGAGACCGCCAAACCATCTGAATCCAATTCTGCGTGATATTGCGAGCTTTGTTCCGTTCAAGGATGCGACGTACGGCGAAGATATTGAGTGGACCATCGGGCTTGCCAAATCTGGATTCATAGGTAGCCAGTATTCGTCCGATCGTAGTCGTACACACTATATCTACAATGTCAAGAATAGACATGTGCCTGCTGAAACAATTGCCTTCCAACGAAGATCTACACTTGAGCGGATGTTACCCTACCTTTTTACAAGCACAACCCAGCAGCCAAAACCCGTTCAACAGACGAAGCTTCGTCTAGGGTCTCGAGGCTTTGTTTCTTCATAAAGTACAATGGTTGGGTTGGGGATTGTAGCTCTCATAGTAATTGTGGGATTGGCTGTGTATTTTGTGGTAATGACCAGCACGAAAGTAACCGACGAGGTTGTTATTGTACAGACTTCTCAGCGAGGAGACAAAAAGATTACTTACTCGACTCCTTTGCCTGACTCCTTTAATCAGGCAGAAGGACTTGTCTATTCCTACTCGGGCTGGATTTTAGTGAATGATTTCACAACCGGATACGGCAAGAAACGCACAATCTTGAGCAAGGATGATAGCCCCAGCATTTCATTGGATTCCACCTCGAATTCGCTTGTGTTTGGTATCCAGACATTTGGTTCTCTGGAAACTGTCTTGGTACCGAACATTCCTGCCGCCAAGTGGATTCACTTTGCGCTGGTAGTGAATCAGCAAGCCGTGGATATCTATATCAACGGTACCTTGCGCCAGCACCACACATTGAGTCAGCTACCCAAGCAGAACGATGCAGCAGTCACAATGGGTCCTGATTGGAGTGGTGTTCTTGGTCGTGTCTCATACTGGCCTCGCACACTCAACTCTGCTGAAATCCAGAAGCAAGCAGGTGCGACTCCTCCTCCTGACCTACAGATTGCACCTGCGCCTCCTCAGTATTTCGATATGACTTGGTACATTGGGCGTTTAAATTCTTAAGAAACCACAAATGAGCGCAGGAGGACAACGATCAATTGATGTATCTGGAATTAATCAGATGCGAATTATAAGTGCGTCTGATTTTACGGAGGAGTTGAAGAGCACACTTGTCTATCAGACCTTTAACTCGACTACAGGGGCGAATGCGTATGCGAACCATGTAGCGAATGGAAATGATTATTATTTGCAGTTTCTGAAGGGTGCGAAGGAGTGCACTTGCGTTGGACTGCCGTATCAGGCTGGACTGGTTATGAAATTCCGGTATTAATCTACTGTAGGGAAACCCCAATTGTTATTCCAACAAGAACTCCAGCGACAAACCCATTGAGAAATCCTATATTCCAAAGTGCAAACAACTCGTCTGCAAGTGTGTTCATTTATTCTTCTTCGACCCTTCTATGAAAACGAATTTTACATCAATACAAACATAGTAAATACAATGCCTTCGATACTCTATGGTGGAGTTCGATACTCGCAAACGCGACATGCTATTTACTGTAAAAAGTGCTCAACCACAATCGAAAGCAAATCCAATCACAACTTTGTAATGTGTCCATGTGGTGCTGTAGGAGTTGATGGAGGCATAGGACCTTCAAATCGGGTTCTAGGGAAGCTGTCGGATATGGAAGAACGAAGTATGTATCGTGCGAGTGTAGCTGGGAAGAAACTATGGCTTCCTCAGTCGGTTCTTGAGGAGCGGTTCAACGCATTGGCTCGTTGAACTTAGTATGAGCTCTCAGAACGCGCCTTCCTTGTCTTTTTCAACTCATCGCGAGCCTTTGCTCGCACTGTCTTCGTTGCATTGGGATTGTAGGTAAAGAAGTACTTTAGGAAATCAGCAGACGACTTGTCCGAAGACAGTTTCTCAAACAAGGCTGATTTGTGTTTTCGCATATCAATCAATGTCTCTTGATCACCAATACAATCAATTGGTGTCAAGAGTGCAAATCGGCGTTTCGGCTTCTCGTTCGCAAGTTCAACCAATCGCTGGGCAATACAAAGGAAGTTAGAAATATTGCTCTCTTCCGCATCCGAGTAGATATACGCAAAGAAGAACTGAAGTGTAGTAGGAATACTAGCAACCTTGATGCCATCCTTGGTCTTGTGGTAGCTATGGCACGCAGTCGTTTCATAAAAACGGATTCGTGAGACACCGTCCTCGTCAATCAACGAGTAACGAGGAGGCAGAATATCATTGCCTTCATCTACCTTCACCTTCTTTCCCTTGGTAATCTTCTCAATCGTCTCCTTGGATGCCAACAGACCAATAGGAAGAGTCCATCGTTTCTTCAAGTGAATTTCTGCGGCTGTTGCACTCAGCAATACAACATCCTCCTTCCGCATGATACTGACAACCTTCTCAATCTCCTTCTTTGAAGCGAGTGGGTGTTTATCGTCTTTCATTTTCGATATCGAGCAACCAATGGGATAATACTTGTTCAGCAACTGGAGTCGTGTGAAGACCTTTACCCAGCGACTTACATCACCCTGAGGACGAGAGAGTTCCAAGTACACCGACATTCTGAGAAAATTGGGAGGAACATAGTGAACATCATCCTTAACAATTGAGTCCTTCCAAAGTCGGTCAAACACCGCATTGTCCAAGTGTGTAATATCAGCAACGCCTTCGTAATCTGCAAAGACCTTGAAGGTTCCCAAGTGTATACCCGGCTTTACCTCAATATTCTTGATACCAATCTCTCGCAGTTGATTCGCGACCATCATTGCATCTTCCTGTGGGGACTTGCTGAAAAAGTCATAATCAGGAATGTCGGTTTCAGGCTTGTAGAATTGGTCTTTCGCAGGCAACAAATTGTTAATTGCAGTACCACCATAACACATCACACGGTGGTTCTGAAGAAACTTGAAGACCACCGCCAAGGATGCTTTTACTAGAGGATCGGCTGCAGACTTCCTGTTGTTCTCCAGCTCTAATTGGTCAGCAATCCGCTCGATTTCCTTCTCCATTATCCTATAGCTACAAAACGAATTTCATTGGGGATAATTCCTTGTCAGGCAGCAAGGATGCCTCCACGAAAGTACAACCTTCGTAAACGCCCGGAATCGACCGTTAAGTGGGTCGAGGACGATACCCTAAAGGATAAGGAAGAGGACTCCGAAGATGATTCAGATTTTGAGACTCCCTCAGCATCTGAAGCATCGGAGGACGAGTCGGTTGAGGAGGAGGAAGACCTATCGGAGGAGGAAGAGTCTGAGGAGGAAGCCGACACCAAGAAGAATGGGATTGCGATTCCTATGCCCAAGAAGGGAATGCGTGTTACAATTGTGATTGACGGCGGAGATGATTACGAGTCAGAGGCTGAGTATGAAGACGAGGAGGACGAGGAGAATGAGTTTATCAGCCATCTGATGAACAAGTACATTCCGTCCAGCAGGATAACCAACAAGAAGAACAAGAACAAGAAGGAGAAGGATGACGAAGAGGCAGCTCTGGAACTGAACATTGACGAGCAGGATTACTATGAGGATCTGTCAAAGTCAAAGAAGAAGAAGCTCAACAAGCAGATGAAGGAGCTTTCCAAGATTATGGCGGATGGTGATGTACCACAGAAGTTCCGCGTTCTTGAACTTCCGATTCCAAATGCGACCAAGGCAATGGTAATCAAGAAGCTGGATGTTCTTGATCACATGGATGGCGATGGAGGTGAGGCACACAAGCTACGGTCGTGGGTCGATGGATTTCTGCGAGTACCCTTTGGAGTCAATGTACCGTTGCCAGTGAAGATCGCAGATGGTGTCAAGCCTTGTTCCGACTTTCTCTCCGACACTCGCAAGACGCTTGACAAGGCAGTGTATGGAATGAATGCCGCAAAGACTCAGATCATGCAGATTATGGCACAGTGGATTTCGAATCCTAGTTCTGTTGGCAATGTAATCGCACTACGCGGCCCAATGGGTGTTGGCAAGACATCCTTTGCAAAGAATGGTGTTGCAGAGGTTCTCAAGCGTCCCTTTGAGTTCTTCAGTCTGGGTGGTGCATCCGACAGTGCGAACTTTGTAGGACATTCCTACACGTACGAGGGGTCCATGTGGGGTCGTGTTGCTGACTCTCTGATGAATGCTCGGTGTATGAATCCAGTTCTATACTTTGACGAGCTGGACAAGATCTCTACCACGCCTCACGGAGAGGAGATTGTGAGTATGCTGATTCACATGACGGATCGCTCACAGAACACTCAGTTCCACGACCGATACTTTGCGGGAGTTGACTTTGACCTCTCTCAGTGTCTGTTTGTGTTCTCCTTCAATGACGAGTCCAAGATCCACCCGATTCTCAAGGACCGTATGCAGGTGATTCATTGCTCGGGATACTCTGCAGAGGACAAGAATGTGATTCTAACCAAGTATGTCTGGCCACAGGTGTTGGACCGGATTAAGATGGATGGACTCACGATTTCGGAGGCTGCAATCAAGCATCTGATTAAGGAGTACTCCGATGAAGAGGAAGGTGTTCGAACGCTGATTCGTTCAGTGGAAACACTGGTTACACGAATCAACCTCCTGCGGATTGCGGATGAGGAAACCGCAAAGTCTTATAAGTTTTATACGAAGATAGCTCTGCCCCTGTGTATCGACACAGAGCTTACAAAGCACATTCTTCAGGATCTAAACACGCCTGTGAATGAGTCATGGAAGCATCTATACACTTAGCCACTCAAGGTTCTTAGGATCAATAGTGACCCAATGAGGAGTCGCATCCATAAATGTAACAATACATTCAATCTTTTTCTCTTTCAATCGCATACTGATACAGTATTCAATGCTCACACTGCGGAAGACAAACGGCAGTGAAACACGAAGTGGTTTGTAGGTGTCCTTCTCGAGTTCTACAAACGCATGATAATACTTGCGAGGTTTGCTGTATTCGACCAAGTGAGTGAGCGCAACCCATTTTCCATCAATCTCAATCGGAGACGCCGAGCCTCGTAGCAAACTAAAGAGAGGAGGAGTTGGTAGCTCCTTCACAAGCTTCCATTTTCCGTTTTCAAATTCGCCAATTCGAAGGGGGTGCCAATTGTAAACATGATGATTTGTCCCTGGGATGGGAAGCCAGTTCTTCTCCCAGACGACATTGAAGGGTGATTCAATTACCTGTGTATTGTGAAGTCTACCAGCCTTGGTGTCATAATCACCATATACCATATGCATATGATTTGTCAGCTGATTCTTCACGGTGGGAGATAGGAACTTCCACTGGTCATTAATCTTGAACACACGAACATCTTCATATCCAGCAACAAGCTGCTGGTGTGTTATGTCGTCGTCCATGATCTTGATACAGTCGCCAGTTCGCAGATTCATACACGCGTTTTTGGTTTGAATTTGACCACCCGATGCGGTTTTGTAGTCTCCATCACTTGGAGGAAGATAATTCACAAACCTCACATTCGCAATGTCTCCCTCCAGCATCGAAATCACGGTAGGTCTGAACTCTGACTGGAATGGACTCTTTATATCAATAATAGAAGCGGAACAAATAACCTGCCCCACATAAAACTGCATATTTGCTAGTACATTCTGAATGTGCTGACCCTGTTTTAGTAGATAGGAAACGCTTGATCGAAGCCCAGAACTCTTTGCATTTACATAGTATTCAATGACACTGGCCTCGTAATCCATACCACCGCGGTAGGGGAATGTCTCAACAAACAAGGAGTCCGTTGACTCGGGGATTTTACGACCCAACTGGATGTAGTGATACGCCTTGTAGAACTGACCCTTCTCACGGAAGTACTGCGAGAGATGGTGAAGAGGCTCTACACGAGAGGGACGCAATGCGAACGCAATGTTCATCCACTTTTCAAAGCTGGGAACATTTCCCAGGTGCTTGTAACACACCCCGACCTGATAAGCAGAATACCACTTCTCTTCAATCCACCGATCCATATGGTATCGCTTCTTGTACCACTTGATTGAATTCGGCATATCTCCGTTGTCTCTGTACGACTGTGCCAAGTAGAACATGTATCGCTCATTGTCAGGTTCATCTTCAGTTCCCTTGAGAAGAACCTTGATATCTCGTTCCATCTTGTTGCCTACCTTGTTACGATCTCCTAGTCGTCGGCTCTCCATCCAGAAGTCTGTTGGCAAGTCAATTGTCTTATTGTTTGGCTTATCGTTCGTAGGATACTCATGCAACACACCCCTGTACTTCCAATCATCGTTTGCCTTGAAGATCTGTGCTCGTACGTACTTGAGATCTGATTGCCGGATCTGAATAATACAGCTATTTGGCTTCTCCTTGTGAAGAAGATCAACTAGGAACTTTTTGCCCTCTTTTGGGAAGTTAATCAAGTCATCGGCATCAATTACCAAAATGTAATCCATCAGTCCATCGCAATTCTTCAGTGCGGTCGAACGGTTGGTTCCAAAGTCCTTCCAGGTATCACGACAGACAATGCCCGGGATCTGTCGTTTCCGATAATAATCCTCGATGAGGTCAACCGTATTGTCGGTTGATCCAGTGTCCGTGATACAGAAGGTGTCAATCAATGGAAGTGTGCAATCGAGTGCCTCTTGAATAATATGACTTTCATTCTTCACAATCATACACAATCCAATTTTGAGCGGAGCAGGCAATGACAATCTTTCGGCAATGTGCCGGCCATCGCCAATATGGCGCATGTGTCCACTAGTCTTAGGAGTCAGCGCCATTTTGTATCCCTTTTCTCTGTAAAATTCATTTACGGTAAATTCACCCTTCAATGTGTCAGTTGTCTCGAATGTCACAAAGGCATTGTAACCCTTCTCAAAATGCTTTCTGTAATCAGTCACTCTGCGAAGACCAGGGTTGAAGCTCCAATGACCCCAGTTCCCCCAGCACTTTAGACGAGGAGGAGTGTCCGACATCTCATAGACTCGAGGATCATGCTCTCGGCACATAACTGCAGAGATCATTGGATCAGCCTCTAGAATCTTCATCGACTCCTCAATGAATCCTCCCTCGTAAGTTACCCAATCATCCTCCATGTGGAAGATGTAAGGAGTCTTAACCTTCTGATAGCACTCATCAATTGACTTAATCTGTCCTCGTCGCGCCTTTGCGGTAATCCACCGGAACGTCGGGTACTTTTCCATCAGTTCCTTGTTGATATCCTGAATACCACTGTCTTCACTAATGATCCATTCGTAGATGGGATACTTGTTATGTTCTAGAAAGCTCTCAATTGTCTGTTTGAGTAGATCGGGACGACCACATGCAGTTAGCACGACTGTAACCTCATCCATTTGTTGTGATATTCTCGGGATGTGTAAATTCACAATATTCTTCACCGTCGCGGAATAACATGACTTGTCCGCAAAACTCCTGATTTTGAATAGGTGTTGGAATGACACGTGTTGTTTCGTTTGTATTCGTAACGCCCGAAGAGTTGTAGGAATAGACGACAATGTTCTTCCTTTCAAAATTGGTTTCCAAGAAAGTCGTATCTGTCGTATATTGACAGGGGGTCTCAATCGCCTTGTTCAAGTCGCGCATTGAAAACATAGGGTGTCCCTTCTTGATTCCAAACAAACCGCCCATAATCGGATAAGTGTGAAACGGATGGTCTCGAATTGTGTAGGCAGTAAACGGAGAGACTATGAAATCCTGAATACACCATCTGTCTCGTTCATGGACTCGGCTATCGGCATCTCGAACACATACAATGTCGTAATTATCAAACAATGGCTTGAAACGATACAAGAGATTTGCATACCCAGAGTCACCGGTAGGAATAATCTTGACATCTGACTTTATAAAATCCATGCAGTCCGGAGAGGTGTAGACTACAATATCCCAAGACGGGTAGTATTGGTGGATTATTTCAATATTTTTTAGGAGTCCCTTGCGGTACTTATCTTGATCACCGAATACACAGAATGAAAAACATCCCTTCAAGGATTCAATTATCTTTTTATGTCCTTCTGCAACCAAACTCGATATATCCAAGTGTTCGATAACATATCGGTTGTCAACACACTGATTCTGAACAATGATGTCCTCGCACGTATAGGAACAGATTGGCTTATAAACCTGTGTCATCCAATCATCGCAATACCAATTCTTGATATTCGCTGGGAAGAAGGAACCAAATATATCGTAATGCGACTTATGAACAAAAGCATTTTCAATCACTGGGTCTCTTCCATTCCGTCTCCTCGCCCAAAAGTTCGAAGGATGGCATGGTCCTACAACTCCCTTGTTATTGTGAGTTTGTAGAACCTCAATGAAGCGTTCCGTCCATTTGCGAGACTGAAGAATTACATCATCGCCAACCTGAAAGAAGTATTCATGCCCATCTTTTACAGCAACTTCAAAGAGCTGATTCCATGCCTGAGCAGGGGCATGCTGACATCCTGTCAGATTGATAACCTTGAATCCACGCTCGGTAAGATGTGATTCGTGTCGTAGAAAAAATGCATCATCATCATCAACACCTAGATAGAATGTATATTTGTAGGAAGCTGACTTTGTCAATTCAAACCGAGGCAGGAAGGACCGTAGAAAGTAGCAGTCCTCGATTCCATTCCAACTCTGGTTTCGACTACACATTGGAATAAGTAGAGCGATACTCATCGCGTCTCGTTTAAGTGAAGTATCGCCTTCGTCTTTAAACAAATGACGACGGACTATGTCAAGCAGACTCTTCGTGAGAATCTAGCACGCACAATTGTTCCTCATATTGCTGATGGTCTTTGGAGTGTCTACGACAGCGCTAAACTTGCGTGTGAGCGCAACAAACAGCCCGAGATGACTCTTCAGACGTTCCAGAATCTCCTGACTCGAATCCCTGCTTGGACGGACGATATCCTAGAGAAGGAGGTTGAGCGTATCGTCAAGGTAAGCAAGTGTGATTATCTGGAAGACCTACTCCTTGGTGTGTTTGTCAGCTACATCCGTGCCTTTGCAACTCTCCAGCAGTCCGAGAATACACATGTCGATATCCACTTTGACCGCCCGAGTGTAGCCAAGTTCATTCACGCCTTCTACAAGCTGTCGGCACGCAAGAGCTGGAGCCAGGCCTACCTGTTCAAGACCGTTGGAGTCTCTTCAGAGCAGCAGGCACGCAATCGTCGTGATATTGAGAAGATGCTTGAGGATTCGATGAATGAGGTTGTTGATGGCTTCATTCCTTGGCGTGAGATTTCCAAGGCATACTTCCAGGCTCGCGATGAGGCTCCCAGACCCGCTACACCTGCGCCCGTAACATTCGGTGAGCCGGAGGTTCATGAATTCGAGGAGGACTCTGAGGACGAGGATGACGAGGCACCTCCCAAGATTACGGTAGGCGAGGAGATTTCGCTGTCCAAGGAGGATGTTGAAGGCGATGATGATAATGCCTCTGTTGATACGACGACGGAACTCGAGAGGAAGATGGGAGGCGACTCTGTCTCGTTGAATTTGTAATTCGTAAGTAGGGAATCAGAGTAAAGATGGATTTCCAAACGATCGGTATTCTTGTTGCTATTGTTGCCGCCGTGGCACTTGCGTTGTATGTCTGGGATAGACGCACAAAGCAGCAGCCGATTCAGTGGGCAGACGCAACGAAGATTACACTTGGCGCAGGAAGTGTAGCAGGAGGTGTTGCGTACGCCGTAGGTACAGATGGAGCAGCCGAGGTTGTTGAGACAGCAACCGCTGCAGTTCAGGAGATGTTTGTTGGCAAGCCCGAGTTTTAAGACTCAATGAACAAACACTTTGCTCCTAGCGGAACACTCGCAACCTGAAACGAACCCAATTTAGCAATCTCACGCCGTGGCACGGCATCTTTACAATACCTGGCAATCGCCTTGTAAAGATGGAACCCGTGATACCGGTCGTGGTTGTCTGCCTGCTCTCGGAACATAACAGAACTCCCGTCGCTCTGCGACATCCACTGCTGGAACACCTGAAACAAGGGATGAGAGTTAGCACTCTTCGGTCCATCAGGAAACATATCCCAAAACATAGACGTTGCGAAACGGCACAAGTCAAAGGATGAGTTCGGTGGAAGATGAGGCTTTTGGGAATCATAAAAGGGTTCCATGTTGTACTGACCACACGCCTCCTCATCAGGCAAGAACTGACTACTCACAAACTGACGAGAATCCTTCATACCGACCAATCGCACTGAAACAATTGAACGGTCAAAGTCAATAATCTTAATCAAGTATCCATAGCTAGGAATCCTGTATGCAGTTCCATTGTGCTTGTAGTAAAAGTACTCCTGGTCCGTCTTCACGTACATCACGTTGTTCCCATGGAGGTCATTGTGAACGAATCCATAATTCCTCTGAGCATATGCGAGAGCCATTACAATCTGAGCAACCCATGCAGTATGCTTCTCAGGCTCTGAATGAAGCTCAATCAAGTCATAGAATGTTCCTTCACACTTCTCCATAACTGTCGTCACAACAGGGACATCCTTAAACGTTGCCCAAGCAAAGGGTTCATCCTCTAGGTCTTCCTCATCCTCCTCATCCTCTGACTCATCCTCGCAATCACACGAGCGAATATCAAACACATCTTCTGAATCCTCCGAGTCTTCCTCGTGCTCGTACGCACTCTCCTCCTCAAGATGTTCAGACTGGGAAGAAGTATCAGGGTTGCTGACATGGTCTGCGTCAACATCCTCAATTCCATCCAACAGAGCTTCCTCTCCTAGGACAACCTCACCGCGCTGTTTGCGTGTGTGTCGGAAGTCATTCTCTGTATCGGGTGTTCGGAGCTTCAGGTCAAACGTTACACCGATATTATCACCGAACCAATGACGGTCAGACAGGTCTTCGTAATCGTCAGATACATCAATCGTGTGCTTGGATGCGATACCCGTATAGACTCCATATACCTTGGGGAAATGCTGACAATCAGACTCGGACAATGCAATGGAAGCCAAGGAACCGACATAGGCAGCCGTATGCGGACTCTGGACTCGGTCATTCATATCTGTTGCGACTCCCTCGGGCTTCGGAAGACCAAAGGTTCCATAGTCTCCTCGCATCCATTTGAAGGGACTAAGAATCATTGTAATCTTGCGATGGACTGGGACAGACTTGCCCCTTACCCTGATTGAAGTCTCCGATTCAATTGAATCAATAGTGTCTCCTAGTCGAACACCATAATCCTGTAGGCTAGCAATCGTCTCTGTTTTGAAGAGCTTCTCGAAGGGTGGCAAGAAGGGCTGGGGCTGTTTCAATCCCCAGACACTTCCATCCAATTTTGGATATTTCTGCAATTTTAGGTGGACGGCTGTCGTTCGAATGTCCTTGCCCATTGTTGAGTAGGGTAGTCTTGGAAATCAAATTTGAAACGACCCTTTTTGAATCTTTGAGTAATACAATGAATTTCCACTTGAAGAAATTTGACATCGGTATGCTGCGAGACCGGTGCGAGATAGATTCTAGAAAAAGTCCAATGATGGTTTTAATCGGCAAGAAGGACACCGGCAAGTCTTTCTTGGTTCGGGACATTCTCTACAATGTCCAGAAGGAGTTCCCCGTCGGCACCGTCATCTCGGCAACCGAGGCAGTGAACGAATTCTTCCAGACAATGGTTCCTTCCAAGCTTATTCACGATAAGTATTCACCTGCAATCGTGACCAATGTTATCCGTCGTCAGATGAACATCAAGTCAAAGAGGAACGGTGATAAGGCATCTCGCGGAGGTTCTTCAAGCATAGACCCTCGTGCTTTTTTGATTCTAGATGACTGCCTGTACGATGCCAAGGCTTGGATCAACGAGGAATCTACCAAATATGTTTTTATGAACGGTCGTCACATTGATTTGATGACAATCATCACTATGCAGTATCCTCTTGGTATTACGCCGAATCTCCGAACCAACGTTGATTTTATCTTTATTCTTCGTGAGAATGTCCTAGGGAATCGTCGTAGAATTTACGAGAATTACGCAGGCATGTTTCCTACCTTTGAGATGTTTTGTAGTTTTATGGACCAGTGCACTGAGAACTTCGAGTGTATGGTAATCTGTAATAACGTAAGTTCAAACAAACTAGAGGACCAGGTGTTTTGGTACAAGGCATCTGAACATCCTCCCTTCAAGTTGTGCGACCAGGCTCTATGGTCAGACAACAAGCCGTTCGTGAGTGCGATGATGTCGGTTGAAGATTACGACCCAACTCGGCTTTCCACGAAGAAGGCGCCCAGTGTATGGGTCAAGAAGGAAGACCCTGACAAGAGGCGTTAATGCCGACGAGTAGTCTTCCGCTTCTTCGTCACTCGCTTCTTGGTCTTGCGACGAGATCCCTTCTTCGGTGGAGGCGGAAACACCTCGTACGGTCCAGTTATTTGAGCCCGCGTCGGCCCCGTAACTGACTCATACTTAACAGGTGCAACAGGCGCAAACGGAACTGTTGGGACTCTCCCTTCCGCCAACTTTGCCTTCGCAAACTGATTCAGATATAAGGCAACATCCTTCTGTATCTCGCGATTCGCCAACCGAGTCCTAATATCAGCATTCAGTGCTACTGCGGGGGAAATATTCGCCACACGAGTAAGTTCTCCCTTAATGTCTTCGATAACCTTGGGCGCTGTTGCACTCGCAAGACCCTTGACGTATGTGAAGACTGGCTTTTTCGCTTGCCTTGCAGCAGCGTTCAATAGAATACTTCCAACAAGAAGAGCTCCCTGAGGCGTTGTTGCAAAAGAGGCTGCGTCGTATGTGGCTCCAACAGCGGTCGGGATTACAGACGAATAATTCGATAGAAGGGTAGACCAAGATGATGTAGGGATATTACGAACTACACTTCGCGCAATATTCATGACCACAACGATGAGTTTCGGATTTAGAGCTAATCCTGTCGTAATCATAGACAAAGCTGCCTTCCCAGAATTCTTGTATGCGATTCCCAATCCATCAACTACAATTTGCTCAGCTGCATCCGTTGTGGCATTCGCATCTCCTTCAATCTTTTTAAGAAGACTGGTAATACCTGCCCTTACAATGCGCGCACGCTTGGGTGCTGGGGCTACTGATGGGGCGGGTGCTGCTGGAGTCGGAACATTATCAAATGGATTGTAAGCACGGGCAGGAGCCGCACCATCAGTATCGACCCGCATTCCCTGATCCCCATTATTCTCTACTACAGGCTCAGGTTCAGGTTCAGCTTCCTCGAATCGGCTCTTCCGTTTGGGTGCGCCACCCGCCATCTCATTTGCAGCCTCCGCCATCAAATCAAGCTGTTCTTCAACCTCAGGCGAAGAACTATCATCAACGCCACCATACTTGCGACGCACCATTTACTATCAGGATAGATTTATTCCCGAATTGCGCCCTCTGCCGGATGAACAGGAGCCTCAAGTGCCTTCATTGCGTTCTCCTTCGTACGACGAGCATTCTCATCCTTCTGTGCCTTGATCTTCGTCTCACGCTCCTCCGCGAAGAACATCTCCTTGTTGGACTCGTTCTCCTTGTACTTGCGCATCAGCTCGTTCAGCTCCTTCTCGGCATACTCAACCTCGGGCATCAGATGCTCAGAGGGATCCCACGGGAGCCAAGCGCCTACCTTACCAATGTAAAGATTGTCCTTGGGATACTTTCGCTGGAATACCTTGGCCACAATCTGCGCCTCCTCAACCGTCGCAAAAGAACGGCGCACCTTGACACCGCGAACATTCGTACGGAACTCAACCTTGTTATCGTACTCCTCCTGAAGATCCTTCTCGTGCTTCAGCAGGAAAACCTGCCACTGCTCAGGAAGGTCCGTCTCCTTCACCTCCTGGTTACGAATCTTAACGAACTCAGCAGCATCCTTGAGAAGCTCCTCAACCTTCAGGTCGTACTTCTTGGAGAGGAAGACCATCAGGTGCTCAAGACCCTTTACCTTCCACTCGTAATCCATATACTGGATGAACTTCTCGAACATAAAATGCTCCTTCTGCTTGACGATCTTCTCGGGGCTAATGAAGCTCACAACACAGTACTTCTGCGTGGGGACCTCGGGGTCCTCATCGAGATAATCAATCTCCTGGTCGGCTTCGTCCTTCTTGGGGAGGCTGGCTAGTTCGCGGGGCATTTATTGATAGACGGGTCTTCTTTGAAAGTTGTTTCTACGCAAAAGCATAAATGTATGATTTGATTACCGTCGCGCTCCTTTTCGTTCTTCTGACGCCTGGCGTTGTTCTGTCCCTGGGAACGTCGCCTCTTATGGCGGCACTCATTCACGCTATCGTCTTCTATATTGTGCTACGGTTCCTTAGTAGCTACGTGCCTTGGTGGGGTGTCTGGATTATCGCAGCAGTTCTGATTGGTGGTAAGATGTATATGTCTCGCCCCGCACCTCCTCCTTCATTGTTCTAAAAAATCTTCGTGATTTTGAATAAAGATGGACTCTTCTTCGAAGCCTAAGCCCACCCCCGCTCCTGGCATTGATGTCGCCGACCTCATCACT
>Ga0247722_10000181_pt1 | contig 39900 bp, 39 predicted proteins | sample MSEWelMarce3H_FC_FD_189094 | JGI IMG/M metagenome (GOLD analysis project Ga0247722, IMG submission 189094) | Subsurface sediment microbial communities from gas well in West Virginia, United States - MSEEL Well Study Marcellus 3H_FC | ecosystem: Environmental > Terrestrial > Deep subsurface >... | reverse complement strand
CCTACACACCACCACTTCCAAACCACCCCAAACAGCACTACATGCTAAAATCCGCCGCATTCAATGCTCTGGAAAAAACAATGCGGATCGGCACACCTCTTTCAGCCTCGGCCACTAAAGTTATGCTGCTTGGCAGCGGCGAGCTTGGCAAAGAAGTCATCATTGCTTTACAAAAACTAGGCGTGGAAGTGATCGCCGTCGACCGCTATCCCGATGCACCCGGCATGCAAGTGGCTCATCGCAGCCATGTAATCAATATGGCCGATCCTATCGCTCTACGCGCACTGGTAGAACTTGAACGCCCGCATTTAATCGTGCCAGAAATTGAAGCGATTGCCACCAGCGCCCTACTTGAAATTGAAGCGGATGGCCTCGCCACCGTCATCCCAAGCGCCCGTGCCACCCACCTCACCATGAACCGCGAAGGCATTCGCCGCCTTGCTGCCGAAGAGCTGGGCTTGCCCACATCAAGCTATCAATTTGCCTCATCTCTAGCTGAGATGCGTTCAGCCATAGCCGCAATCGGCCTACCCTGCCTGATCAAGCCCGTGATGTCTTCATCTGGCAAGGGGCAGTCTTTTATCCGCGAAGCGACTGAAATCGATGCGGCATGGGAATACGCAGCCAGTGGCAGCCGTGTGAATCAAGGCCGCATCATTGTGGAAGGCTTCGTAGATTTTGATTATGAAATTACCCTACTGACCGTACGCGCCTTAGGCCAATCCGGGGAAATCGAAACTTTTTTCTGTGAACCCATCGGCCACATCCAGAAAAATGGCGATTATGTAGAAAGCTGGCAACCCCAAGCCATGCGCCCACTCGCGCTAGAGCGTGCCCGCGATATTGCGCAAAAAATCACCACCGATCTAGGTGGTCGTGGCCTATTTGGTGTAGAGCTATTTGTAAAAGGCGACGAGGTATGGTTTTCTGAAGTCAGCCCACGCCCGCACGACACTGGTCTTGTTACCTTATCCAGCCAGCGTTTTTCAGAATTTGAGCTACACGCCCGCGCCATTTTAAATTTACCGATCGATGCTAACCTTCGCGAGCCAGCAGCCAGTGCGGTCATTTATGGCGGCTTGGAAGAAGCCGGCATTGCCTTTGAAGGCATCGAGCAAGCACTGGCCGTGCCCCGTGCAGATTTAAGACTCTTTGGCAAGCCAGAAAGCTTTACCCGCCGCCGCATGGGCGTGGCTTTAGCTGCAGGATTAAACACAGATGAAGCACGCGAGCGCGCCAAACTGGCAGCCCGTTTAGTTAAACCGGTAAAGGGTTAAAGCATGCAGGAAGTAGCCAGCATAACGCCCTACCAGCTATTAGGCGGTGATGCAGTCTTGCGCCAGCTGGTTGATCGTTTTTACGATATTATGTATACCGACCCGCGCGCCAGCGGCATACGCGCCATGCACGCAAACGACAGCGGCCCAATCCGAGATAAATTCTTTGATTTTCTATCTGGCTGGCTAGGCGGGCCGCAACGTTTTATTGAAAAATACGGCCACCCCATGCTGCGTGCACGCCATATGCCTTTTGCGATTGGAGAGGAGGAGCGTGATCAGTGGCTAATGTGTATGTTTCAGGCGATGGAAGAGACCCAGATGGAAGACGCTTTGCGAGATCACTTAGAAGACGCCTTTTATCGAACGGCCGATTTTATGCGTAATAAATAACAAAAACCATCCAAGCTATTACTAATCGAACATGCAATACAACCATTTAATTGATTCATCTGCAATTAACACCCGATAAACGCCGTGCGCCTCTGCAAATACCGTATTCAAGCAATTGAATACGGTATTTTTCTTTACGCTCAATAATACAAAAAATACCCGCTTTAATTATTTATCGTCTTCATGTTGTTTTTTCTAGCAATACGCTAAATCAGCTCTACAATCTAAAACAACTGCATTGCTTTGGAGCTCCCCATGTTATCTAAATTTACAATCGCAGCAAGGCTCGTAGCTGGATTTACTCTACTGCTTTTTTTACTGATCGGCGTGGGAGCGGTCGGCCTATGGGGGCTTAATCGAGAAGCAAGCCTCACCGAAAATATGTTACAACATGATTTAAACTACTCACTCGATCTAATCGAAGCCCGACATCAAGTCACAGACTTAAGGCGTTATGAAAAAGATATTTTTCTGAATTTTGAAAATATTAAAAAAATTAAAGAGTACGATCAAAAATGGCATGGCGCACTAGAAAAAGCGAATGCCGCCATCAAAAACAGTACGGCTAATGCCAGCGCTGGGGATGTACAAAAATTAAATGAGCTATCACAACACCTAAAAGTGTATACCGAAGGCTTTAATCGTATATCCGATGACGTAGAAGCACAAAAATATCAAAAAGCTGCGGATATTAATGCAGAGTTTTCAAAATACAAAGAGCCTGTTCGCGCCATGCAAGAAGGACTAACCACCTTAGCTGATGAAGCCATCGCAAAAGCAAAAGGCATGGAAAAAACACTCGCCACCATTACCACTGCCACAATCAGCACATCGATAACCCTGATGTTTATTGCCATATTAATTGGTGTAGCCAGCGCCTTTGTTATTATTCGTAGCATCCGCAAACCCCTAGCGGCTTTACAAGCAACCATTACAGAAATCGATCAAACTGGCAACTTAACGCTCAGGCTTGATCAAGCAGGGATTGATGAAATTAGCCAATCTTCTACAGTGATTAATCGTCTACTTATCAATATGAGCAAAGTGATTAGTGAATCACGCAAAAACTCTAGCCAGCTACTTAGCTCGGCCGAAACGCTATCAACCGCAGCCAAAAAAATGACGGAATCGTCTGAAGTACAATCTTCCGCATCGAGCGCAACGGCCGCAGCAGTTGAAGAGCTATCTGTTAGTGTCAATATGATTTCATCCAGCGCAGAAGGCTTAAACACCGAGGCTAGACAAGGCGCATCCACCGCTGCCGAAGGCGCGCTTTCTGCCAACCGCACAGCAGATGAAATACGGCAAATCGCCGAAAATATCAATCGCTCCGCCTCTGTGATCGATCAACTCAACCAGCGTTCAGGTGAAATTGGTAGCATCGTGATGGTGATTAAAGATATCGCCGACCAAACCAATCTGCTGGCGCTAAATGCGGCCATTGAGGCCGCACGCGCAGGGGATTTAGGCCGTGGCTTTGCCGTAGTTGCCGATGAAGTCAGAAAACTGGCCGAGCGCACTACGCAAGCCACCAGTGAAATCACCGCCAAGATTGAAGCCGTGCAAAGAGACACCGGCACCGCCTCCGAGGGCATGCAACACGCCAGCCGAATGGTTGAAAGTGGCGTACGCAACACACAAAGCGTAGCGGAATCATTAGCAAATCTGGAGCAGCAATCCAAAAACACGGTCAGCGATATTGCCCAGATGGCAGATGCCATTGGAGAGCAAAGCGCCGCCAGCCAAGATATTGCCAATAATATCGAGAAGATTGCCCAAGCTAGCGAAGAAAATCACGCCACGGCAAGCAGCACCAGCGTTTTATCCGAAGATCTGCGCCAGATTGCCATTACGCTCAATTCTTTAATTAGCCAATACCACACCTAATCTCCAGCATATTTTCCCATAAAAAAACACCGCCGTTTATGCAAACAGCGGTGTTTTTTGCTATTAAAACTAAAAAATCAGTCAGCCTGATAAGGATAAGGCTTTTGCTGCACTTTAGATTCTGCAGAGCGCGCACGCTCATCCAAATCCAATGGTGCTTTGTCCCACAAGAGCGCACGACCTTCAAGCTGGCCCTGAGCAATTTCAGGATTAGCGCCCAAATAGCCCTGCATAAATTGCGTAAAATCTGAAACGTACTGTGTATTCTTAAACATGGTAATCCACGTTAGTGTGACGGATATATCTATTATACCGCGTTCAGAAAAAATGGCAGCGCTGCCGCATGTAATATTGGGTTTGCCGCCGCCAACACCCGCCCTTCACTATAAATATCCAAATCTTTACCCTGCCAATCGCTCATTCTACCCCCTGCGCCATTCACTACCGGCGCTAATGCCGCAAAATCATGCAGCTTTAAGCCCTCTTCCACCACCAGCTCCAACCAGCCACTGGCCACCTGCGCATATAAATAGCCATCACCGCCATAGGTGCTAAAACGACATTGCTCCGATAGGCGCGCAAAAGCCGCCGCACCCACATCCAAATATTGTGGCCCTGTTGTACCTAGCCTTGCCGCTTGCAACTGCGATGTTTGGTTTGCCACCACCGGCACACCATTAAACCATGCACCTTGTGCTGTAATCCCCAGCCAGCGCTCATTTTGAATAGGCTGGTTAATCACGCCCAGTACAGGTTTGCCGTGATGCAGCAAACCAATTAGCGTCACAAACAGTGCTCGCCCCACGGTAAATGATTTGGTGCCATCAATCGGGTCTAGCACCCACACCCATTCTGCGTCTTCACGCTCACGACCAAACTCTTCGCCAATAATGCCATCTTGCGGGCGTATTTTTTGAATCAACTCACGCATAACTCGCTCGGCTTCTTGATCCGCAATTGTCACAGGGCTGTGATCATTTTTATCATCAATAACCAAAGCATGACGAAAATAAGGGCGAATCACCGCAGCACTCAGCTCCGCCAACTGCTGTGCAAGAGTAATCATTTCTTCAGGCACGCTCATTTCGACTCCAAAGCAATCATTAGTAGGCACAAAAAATAACATAAACCATGTCGAAATAATAATGGTTTGTATTCAAAAAAAATTAAACGTCACTTATTTAATTTTTAATTAATAACTTACGACCCAACCCACTATTCTTTGATATCAAATTATAATAATTCTTAATACATAAATCAAAAGCTTAACGGCACAATAAACAGTGGCAAAAAACTAAAAAAAGAATAAAATACGCTATTCAGCTACACAAATATAAAAAATTATATTTCATACAAAAGGGAGAAAACCCCTAAAATCAAATCAGATCTAATTAAGAATTAATTAGATCTGATACTTTGGAGAATACACGATGCAAGGTAGCAAACTCGTCTTAAGCTCGCTCAATAGCGTGCTTGGCAATGAATTAATCGCCATCAATCAATTTTTTTTACACGCGCGCATGTACCGTAACTGGGGCTTAAAAAAGCTCAATGACGCCGTCTATCACGAATCGATTGATGCCATGAAACGCGCAGACAAACTGATTACGCGCATCCTGATGCTAGAAGGCCTACCAAATCTGCAGCAGCTTGGAAAACTCTATATCGGTGAAAATACACCAGAAATGCTAGCGTGTGATTTAAAACTCGTCAGCGCCCACCTTACCACCTTGCGTCAAGCCATTGAAACCTGTGAGCTAGAGCAAGATTACGTTTCACGCGATATCCTAGAAGATCTCCTTGAAGATGAAGAAGAATACGTTGATTGGCTAGAAACCCAAGCCGAACTACACGTGTCTTTAGGCTTAGCAAATTACCTCCAATCACAAATCGACGCCTAAGGAAGATCATCATGCAAGGGAAACAAAATGTAATCACGGGCTTAAAAGAGCTGCTCGTTACCGAACTCAGCTCCGTCGATCAATACTTTGTGCATAGCCAGATGTATCACAACTGGGGCTATAGCAAGCTTTATGAGCGCATCGATCACGAGCGCCAAGACGAAATTGGCCACTCCACCCTGCTTATTGCTCGTATTTTATTTTTAGGCGGCATCCCTGATGTGGCAGGCCGTGATGCGCTACGCATTGGCGCAGATGTACCTGCCATGCTGCATAATGACCTACTCACCGAATACGATGTAGCTACCGCACTCAAGCGCGTTATCGCAATCTGCGAGCTAGAGCAAGATTACGTCACCCGTAATATGCTAATCAAGCTCTTAGATGATACCGAGCAAGATCATGCGCATTGGCTAGAGCAACAACTAGGCCTAATCGAGGCAATTGGCCTACCTAATTATTTGCAATCCCAGCAATAAGACATCCTTTCAAGCATAAAAAAACGGGCCTTGCGCCCGTTTTTTTATGCTTCACAACAAACTAATGTTTACCCGTGCTACCAAAACCACCCGCACCGCGATCGGATTCGGCAAATTCTTCAACTAGATTAAAATCCATCTGCACCACTGGAATAATCACCAACTGCGCGATCCGCTCCATAGGCTGAATAGTGAAAGGCACCTGACTACGATTCCATACCGAAACAAAAATCTGCCCTTGATAATCTGAATCAATCAAACCCACTAAATTACCCAGCACAATTCCGTGCTTATGCCCCAAACCAGAGCGAGGCAAAATCATTGCCGCCAAACCTGGATCATCAAGATGAAGCGCCATACCCGTTGGCACCAGCTGAGTAGCACCTGCCGCTAACTCCATAGGTACATCAAGGCAAGCGCGCAAATCCAAACCGGCCGAACCTTTGGTTGCATATTGCGGCAGATTTTCTTTCAACCGCGCATCTAAAATTTTTACATCGATAACAGACATGTTTTTACCTTTTTTGATACAACCGTGCGATATGAGCAATCAAACGACGCGCCACATCCAGCTTAGGGGCGCGAGTTAAACGGGTTTCGCCGTCATCATCAAGCAAAATAATTTCATTATCATCCGCACCCATTGCGTTTTGCACTAAATTTGCAGCGAGCAGTGGGAGCTTTTTACGCCGACGCTTAGCTTCAGCGTACTCCAACAGGTTTTCAGATTCGGCAGCAAAGCCCACACAAAAAGGTGGGTTATCTCTGGCGGTGATATTGGCTAATATATCTGGGTTTGGCCCTAGCTCCAACGTCAAGATATGTGCGTCTTTTTTTATCTTTTGCTCAGATGGGTTTAACACATAGTAATCAGATACCGCCGCAACGCTGATAAAGATATCCGCTTCATCCACCTCAGCATCCACCGCTTGCAGCATTTGCTCAGCACTTTGCACATCAATCCGTCGGCAGCCTAAAGGCGTAGCCAAGGCAGTTTCGCCTGAAATCAACACCACGTCTGCGCCAGACTCCCAAGCCGCACGCGCAATAGCGTAGCCCATCTTACCAGAGCTGCTATTAGTAATGCCTCGCACCGCATCAATCCGCTCAAACGTAGGCCCAGCAGTAATCAACACTCGCTTACCTGCCAATAATTTAAGCTGAAAAAAAGCCTCAATATGCTGCAGCAAATCACTAGGCTCTAGCATTCGCCCAAGCCCCACCTCACCACAAGCCTGCTCGCCCTCTCCTGGCCCTAAAATTTGCACGCCATCCGCCACCAATTGCACCACATTGCGCTGATTAGGTGGGTTCTCCCACATTTGCCGATTCATAGCAGGGGCCAGCAATAATGGGCAATCTCTTGCAGCCACCATCGTAGACAACAAATCATTAGCAAAGCCCTGCGCCACCTTGGCCATAAAATCAGCCGTAGCTGGGGCCACCACAATAGCGTGCGCGCCACGGGTTAAGTCAATATGTGCCATGTTATTTGGCACACGACCATCCCATAAATCCACAAACACAGGGCGGCCCGATACCGCTTGAAACGTCACTGGCCCCACAAACTGGGTTGCCGCTTCCGTCATCACCACCTGCACGTCATAAGACGCTTGAGTGAGCAAGCGCACCAGCTCAACCGATTTATACGCAGCAACGCCCCCCGTTACCCCAAGTACGATGCGTTTTTGGCTCATAAGTAAGCACCTATTCAATCATATACAGCCATTAGTTTAACTGAGGATAGACCATGACATTAACCGTAATAATATTTTGCTACGCAAAGCTTTAGTCAGCACGTGATAGAAAAGGCTAACGATCGCTGCATACTCAACTCTAGATAAAGAGCACTGGCGCAGTAACTCATTTAAGCAACTACACTAAGCGCTTGATATAACGGCGTTTGAGTAATGGCAATTACCGATTGGCCCGAAGATGAGCGCCCCAGAGAAAAACTCTTAGCGCATGGTGCTGAAAGCCTCAGCGATGCCGAGTTACTGGCTTTGTTTCTACGCGTTGGGGTAAAAGGCAAAAGTGCGGTGGATTTAGCCCGAGATTTGCTGCTGCACGTTGGCTCATTAGAAAAACTATTCCAAGCGCCGCTAGATACACTTTGCCAAGTACACGGCATGGGCGCTGCTAAATACTGCCAATTACAAGCCGTGCTAGAAATGGCGAAACGCGCTTTAAGTGAAAAGCTACGCACGGCCGATGCATTTACCTCGCCTACATCGGTAAAAGCTTTTCTGCAGCTGCGTTTACGTGGGCTAGATCATGAAGAGTTTCATGCCCTATTTTTAAATACCGCCCACCAGTTAATCAGTGCGGAGACCTTATTTAAAGGTTCACTATCTGAAACGCGAATCTACCCACGAGAAGTGGCAAGGCGCGCGTTGGCGCTAAACGCTGCTGCGGTGATCGTAGCACACAACCACCCTTCAGGCAGCCCCAAGCCGTCAGATGCGGACATCCACATCACCCAACAATTACGCAATACTTTAGAAATTATCGATGTTAGCTTACTCGACCACTGCATTGTTGCCGCACATCAGGTCATTTCCATGGCAGAGCAGGGCCTACTCTAAATAAGCAAACCGCAGGGTCGATAACAGAGCCATACTCTGGAGCAACGGCCATGCATATCACCCAAAGCCATGTCAGCCTATTGGCTGAGCACCATTTCTACTCAAACCAACAACAATCACTAAAAGTTAGCGTTAACGCACCAGATACCCCCTCACCTAGCTCCCAGGTAAGTCTTTCTGCCGCATCGCTCAAGCAATACAGCCAACTCGATCAGCGCACCGCACTGATCAAAAGCTTATTAGAAAGCATGCTGGGTTATAAAATTAAATTTTGGGGCTTTGAGGAAGAAAGCAGTGCCACCCCAAGTAACACCAGCAAGACAGATAGCCCCAACCCCGCTTCAGCTTTTTCGATTGAATCACAATTCACCTATAATGAAATCGAAAGTACACAATTTAAAGCAGCTGGCACAGTTAAAACCGCCGATGGGCGTGAAATTCAATTTTCAGCCGAGTTGTCTTTAAGCCGCAACTATCACTTAGCCCTCACAGAAGGAATTTACTCTGGCAATGTGGGCAAGCAAAAAAAAGACCCACTGGTCCTTAATTACGCAGCGCCCGCCGCCACGCTTTCACAACAAAAATTTAGCTTCGATTTAGGCAGCAATGGCAAGCCACAACCAATCAGCCTACTCAAGCCAGGCAGTGCCTTTTTAGCCTTAGATCGCAATAACGATGGCAAAATCACACAAGGAAGCGAGTTATTTGGGACACAAAATGGAGATGGTTTTGCTGATTTAGCCCAGCTTGATGAAGACAAAAATGGCTGGATTGATGAGCACGATTCCATTTTTTCCCAACTCAAATTATGGGTAAAAGACGATGCTGGGCACGATCAACTCATCAATTTAAACGAGCAAGGAATAGGCGCACTATTTCTTGGTAATGCCAAGGCCAATTTTGACTTAAATGATCAGCAAAATAATCAACAAGGCCAAATTCGTGCCTCAGGTTTATACCTAAGAGAAAACGGCACAGGGGGTAGCATGCAACAAATCGACCTCAATACCTAAGCCCCCACCGCCCCCATATTTAGCCTACACCCGCCGCGCACACAGGCTCTTAGCTATCTCAATACAGCTCAAAAAAAATCTGTTGCGCCTTAGCCACAGCTCACCACTATTTACCTAAATTCGATTGCGAGCCCAATAGCGAATAGCCTCTAATAAGGCAGGCATCGGCCTGCGACGCAATCATTCACACCAAGGAAGAAATGATATGACTTTTGCACGTTACAGCCTTATCGCGGCAGCCATTTTGACTTTAGGCGCCTGTGGCAAACAAGAAGCCCCTAAGGAAGTCGCCAGCCAAGCAGCAGCTGAAACAGTGAAGCCCACCACCAGCAGCGACGACGTCGTAAAAATCGCCCACTCTGCACCGCTTACTGGCAATAACGCCCACTTTGGTAAAGACAACGAAAATGGCACCCGCATGGCCATTGACGAAATTAACGCCGAAGGCGGTGCTGATATTGGCGGCAAAAAAGTCAAATTTGAATTGGTTTCAGAAGATGATCAGGCCGATCCTAAAACAGCCACTACCGTGGCTCAGCGCTTTGTCGATATGAAAGTGGCAGGAATTATTGGCCATATGAATTCTGGCACGACCATTCCCGCTTCAAAAATCTATGCTGACGCGGGCATTCCACAAATCTCCCCTTCTGCCACCGCCGTGGCTTATACCGCGCAAGGCTTTAAATCAGCATTTCGCGTAATGAGCAATGATGCACAGCAGGGCAAGGTATTGGGTGACTTTGCAGTTAAAAAGCTAGCCGCAAAAAAAGTAGCCATCATTGATGACCGCACCGCTTATGGCCAAGGCCTCGCTGATGAGTTTGAAAAAGCCGCCAAAGCCGCAGGCGCGGAAGTAGTAAAACGTGAATTCACCACCAACCAAGAAACCGACTTTAACGCTATTTTAACCAGCATTAAAGGTGCCAAACCTGATCTAGTGTTTTACGGGGGGATGGATGCTCAAGCCGCCCCCCTTAAAAAGCAAGCTAAAAAACTAGGTATTTCAGCCAAAATCATGGGTGGCGATGGCACACAAACCCCAGAGTTTATTAAATTAGCGGGCGCTGACTCTGAAGGTATGGTTTCTTCAAGCCCAGGCCAATCCAAAGAAAGCATGCCAGGTGGCGCGGAATTCTTAGCTAAATTTAAAGCTAAATTTGGTGTAGAAGTGAATCTATACGCTCCTTACAATTACGACGCCACCAAAGTAATGATTGAGGCTATGAAAAAAGCGGGCTCTACCGAGCCCGCCAAATACTTACCTGAATTGCAAAAAATTGAATACAAAGGCGTAACCGGCGTAATCAGTTTTGATGAAAAAGGCGATATTAAAAACGGCCCTATCACGGTCTATCAAGTTAAGGGCGGTAAGTGGGAAGTGATCGAAGTAGTGGCAGGCGAAGCTAAGTAACATTTACCGTTCATCTTGATGTCATCAAAAAAGGCGACCCTTACGTCGCCTTTTTTAAATGACAAAGCAATCGCTGTTTAAGTCTAAGCAGCTGCTAGCGAAGAACCTAGGCTTGTTCTAGGATGAAGACGGCATGAATATAAAATGCAGGGAATACGGGAGAGCGGCATGAAACTTGAAGAAGTTTTCGAACAAACACACAAATTACCCACCATACCCAAAGTTGTGCAAGAACTCATTGATAGCTTTAGCAAAGATGATATTGATATCGAAACAATTGCAAAAAAAATTGCACTTGATCAAGTCATCACAGCTAAAGTGCTACGTTTAGCCAATTCTGCGCACTTTGGCGCCTCTAGACAGATCGCTTCTGTCAACGATGCCGTTGTTGTGCTTGGCTTTAATACAGTACGTACTTTGGTAGTGGCCTCGGGTGTAACGGGTGCTTTCATTACCACGCCTGGCTTTGATCGCAAGCGATTTTGGAAACACAGCTTGCGCGTGGCAACGCTGGCAAAATGGATTTCTAAATCTGCCAAATTTAATGGTGAGGTTGCATTTACCACTGGCATGATTCATAGCATTGGTGAAATGCTCATCCATATTGTGGCACCTGAGTTAGCTGCAAAAATCGATCAATATGTCGAAAATGGTGCGGCTGATCGCGTGGCACTAGAAACCAACAACATCGGTTTTGACTATGTCATGGTTGGCGAAGAACTGGCTAAGCGCTGGAATTTTCCAGTAGATATCCAGATGGCAGTGAAATACCAAAATATGCCCAATGTACAAGAACCACCCTCTAAATTAAGCCATGTCCTGCATATTGCCCTGCATATTGCCCACAAAGAAGCCGACATCAGCACCAATGAAGAGTGGATGGCAAGTTTACCGACGACATCCTTTGCCTACTTAGGCATAGATCAAGCCGCATTCAGCCTGCAGCTAGAAGAAATCAATGACCTTGGTTCTGGCATGGAAGAAATGATCACCTAATACGATCAATGACATAGAAGGCAATAAAAAACCGGCCACGTAGCCGGTTTTTTATTGCCTTTAAGCAAAACTTAAACAAGCTATTCATGCCGTTTAAAATGCGGGAATAGCCTGATATTCAAATAAGAACCCAGCACTTAGTCTTGTCTTACCGAATGCGTTACGTCACAGAATCGGCAAACCACTCAATGCAGAGAGATCACAATATGTTCAGCAAAAAAAATATAATTCTATTGCTTGCCAGTGCAACACTCCTCTCAACGCAAGCCCACGCAGCCAAAGTTTACCAAGTTGCAACAGATGCTGCCTATGCCCCATTTGAATCTGTAAACGAAAAGAAAGAAATCGTTGGCTTTGATATGGACGTGATCAAGGCTGTAGCCTCAAAAGCAGGCATTGAAATTAAACTGCATAACACCCCTTGGGAAGGTATTTTTGCAACGCTTAGCTCTGGCGATCGTGATTTAGTCGCCTCTGCCGTAACCATTACGCCTGAGCGTAAACAAAGTATGGATTTTTCTGATCCCTACTTTGAAGCAAAACAGCTCATCGCGGTTAGCAAGAAAAGTAGCATTACTAACTTTACAGCACTGAAAGATAAAAAAGTGGGTGTACAAACGGGCACTACCGGTGACGAAATTGTACAAAAGCTGCTCGGCAAAACAAATCCAAATATCAAGCGCTTTGAATCTACCCCATTGGCGATTAAAGAGCTGCAAAATGGCGGTGTTGATGCTGTAGTCGCTGATAATGGCGTGGTGATTAACTTTATTGCTAATAATAAATCATCCAGCCTAAAAATCATTGATGATGCAACTTTCGCAAAAGAATATTACGGCTTTGCTGTAAAGAAGGGCAATAAAGAACTGATAGAAAAGCTAAATAAAGGAATCGCTGCTATTAAAGCCGATGGTACTTACGACAAAATCCACAAGAAGTACTTCGGAAACTGAGCTTAATCATTTAAAATCGGGCTTATATCTTTCAGAAGCGCAATCCTGCGGGCTTGCGCTTTTTTATTCTGCAATTTGAATATGGCATGACAATGGACTTCCTAACATTCTGGCAACAGATGCAAACCACAGTTCCCCTTCTATCTAACTTTCAATTACAGATTGTTTGGGAATATCGCTCACTGTTTATCGATGGCATGCAAATGACCATTGGTATCACTCTTATTGCGGTGGTTTTTGGTACTTTAATCGGCCTATTTGCAGGAATGGCCCGCCTTGCTGATGTTAAACATGGAATCTGGAAATACCCAGTTCGCTTCCTTATTCGCTGGCCGTCATCCGCTTACGTCACATTTTTTCGAGGCACTCCCTTATTTGTGCAGATTTTACTCACCCACTTTGCCGTTATGCCAATGTTGGTCCATCCCTCAGATGGCTTACTTATTAGTGGAGATTTAGCCTCTACTTTGCGCCAAGATTACGGCGCATTTATGTCTGGCCTGGTAGCGCTAACCCTTAATGCTGGCGCCTATATCACCGAGATTTTCCGTGCGGGGATTCAGTCGATAGCCAAAGGTCAATTTGAGGCATCCCGCTCCTTAGGCATGAACTACTGGCAAACCATGCGCTTTGTGATTATCCCACAAGCCTTTAGACGCATGTTGCCACCGCTAGGCAATGAAGCGATTATGCTACTTAAAGATAGCTCGCTGGTTTCCGCCATTGGCCTTGCTGAGCTGGCCTATGCAGCCCGAACCGTGGCTGGGGCCTACTCACGTTACTGGGAGCCATACCTGACCATTTCTTTCCTGTATTTAATCCTTACATTACTTATGGCTGCAGGGGTCAATAAACTAGAAAAACACTTCCAAGCGAGCGGCGGCATTCATTAAGCCCTAGCAGCCTGTCGGACTTAAGCGATCGTAGCGAGGGAAAGACCGGTTTGAGACAGATTTCGTGGGTTTTTGAGGCGAATAGCTGGCTATTCAACGAGAAAATGCCTGAAATATGGCCAAATCCGGCTTTTCCGTAGTAGATCAGTCTTAAGTCCGGCAGGCTGCTAGCCCAGCTAAAAAAGGCTTTTCACACAGTGGAAGGCCTTTTTTACGTAAGCATGCTCAATACAGCTTGGTGGTTTTTAAAGCTCGATCGGATCCACATCCAAAATACAACGCACCTTGTTATTGCGCGTCTCCAGCATGGGCATAATCCGCTTCAGTGCATTCACCAAAGGGTGGCGTGTATCAGACATCACTAAGAGCTGCCAGCGCTCCATCCCCGCTTTGCGCTGCATGCTTGCTACGATGGGTTCAAACATTTGCACGCTGGGTGCATCGGCTAAAACGCTTTGTAGCTCGACAAGAAATGCCTTTGCCAAGGCTCCATCTTCCGCTTCAGCCCGTAACAGCGCATAGACAGCAAAGGGCGGCAGCTGCATACTGCGCCGCTCATCTAACTGGCTATCGGCAAAGGCCGCATAATCCTGTGCCAAAAGTTGACTGTAAAAAGGATGATCGTGATAGCCGGTTTGAATCAACACTCGGCCTTGCGTGCCCGCCCGCCCCGCACGGCCAGCCACCTGCAAAAGCTGTGCATACATACGCTCTTCACCGCGAAAATCCACGCTAAACAGGCCCGCATCAGCATTAAGCACCACAACTAGATTGAGCGATGGAAAATCATGCCCTTTTGCCATCATTTGCGTACCAACAAGTAAATTAGCCTCGCCCGCACTCACTTGGCGCAGCATTTCTTGCAAGCTGCCTTTACGTCGTGTGTTATCTCGATCAATACGTAGAATCTTGGCGTCTGGAAACAAGCCCTCTAGCGCCGCTTCTACCCGCTGCGTGCCTTGCCCTAGCGGGCGTAAGTCTTGATTACCGCAATCTGGGCAAGCAGCAGGAATCTGCTCTTCATAACCACAATGATGGCAACGCAAACGGCGCTCTTTTAAGTGCAACACCAGCTTAGCTGAGCAGCGTTTGCACTCCCCCAACCAACCACATTCACCGCAAGACAATACCGGCGCATAGCCACGACGGTTAATAAACACCAGCACCTGCTGCCCCGATGCCAAATGATCCCGCATAATATTTAATGTGGCCTGATGCAGCCCTTCCACCGTTTTGGCTCGGTGCATCGGGATAATTTCAATTTTCGGTGGCATTGCCCCACCCACCGCGCGGTGTTGCAAGGTAATCAAGCGATAGCGCCCTTGGCGAGCATTATGCCAAGTCTCTAAGGCGGGAGTGGCCGAGCCGAGCACCACGGGCACCTGCCGTTGATGCGCACGATACACCGCCGCATCACGCGCCGAATAGCGCAGACCTTCTTGCTGTTTAAACGAGCCATCGTGCTCCTCATCCACCACAATCACGCCCAACCTTGGCATAGGGGTGAATACCGCAAGCCGCGTGCCCAGCACAATATGCGCCTCGCCACGGCTGGCTGAAAGCCAATTCACCACCCGTTCTTTATCGCTTAAGCCACTATGCAAAGCCACGATGCGAGCAGTTGGAAAACGCGCTCTAAAGCGCGCCTCTAATTGTGGGGTTAAGTTGATTTCGGGCACCAGCACCAATGCTTGGCAACTTTGCGCTAAGCAATGGGCAATCGCCTGCAAATAAACCTCAGTTTTGCCGCTACCGGTAATCCCAAACAGAAGGAAAGCAGCAAAGCCTGCAGTGTCCACAATCTGATCAATCGCAGCCTGTTGATCCTTATTGGCAAGTGCCGCCGCCAACGGCAGAGGAATCGCATCAGGCAAGGCGGCAGTAAAGCTTACCCAGCCCGCCTCCAACCATGTTTTTAACCACTTCATGGCGCTTGGCGATACTGCCGCTAGCTCGGCGCGCGCCATAGGCAGAGCCAGCATCTCGGCCAGCCGCCTTTGCAAAGGTGCGCGAGCCGATATATTAGCCAATAGCAGCCCTACATCGCTCGCTTGGTACACACCACTAGGCTCTGGGGAAATAAACACCTTAGCTTGGCGTAAAGCCACTGGCAAAGCCGTAGCAAGTACCTGCCCCAAGGGATGGCCGTAGTACTCAGCGCAAAACCGGCTCAGCGCCAACACATCGGCAGGCAAGGGTGGCATATCGTTAGGCAAGGCTGTGATTTCGCGAATTTTGCTGCGATCCAACTGAGTTTCGGACGATACGCCCAGCACCACGCCAGCCAAACTGCGTGGGCCAAAGGGCACAATCACCCTATCACCCACCATTGGCACAATCTCACTTGTAAATCTATATTCAAAAAAACGTGTAAGCGGAACATCAAGAGCGACCGTTAAATAGCAACTATTCTTTAATATTCCGGTCATACGTATCCTGCAAACATGAGCCAAACAAGACTACCCACAGATTGTGTGGATAACTTTGTGGATTAACTGCGAATAAGTGGCAAAACCCCAATAGAATCGGGGATGTGCTTAGCTTGCCTATTTTTTGAACTTTAAATTAATTCATTTAAAATCAATGACTTACAAAAACACACAACAATGAATTAATTTTTCTTTAACACTTGACAATCCGTACTTCTTAACCATTTTCGTGTGTATAACTCAGGCTTATATCGATAAAATCAATACACAACACCGACATAAGCCCTTGATTTATTTGCTTATTCTATGATAGCTTCGTGAAAGCTTATGTACACTATTCACTAATGTTGTCACATGTTCAGGATTAGTGAATTGTGAAATGCCGTGCCCTAAATTAAACACATGCCCTTCCCCAGCCCCAAAGCTCGCCAGCAAGCGATCGACCTCCAACTCAATCGCCTCTGGATTAGCAAACAACGCATTGGGATCAAAATTACCCTGCAAAGCGACCTTATTGCCGATACGACGACGTGCATCGGCCAAATCCACCGTCCAATCCAAGCCCACCGCATCGCAGCCACTGGTGGCGATATCTTCCAACCACAGGCCACCGCCCTTAGTAAACACAATCACCGGCACTTTACGGCCATCGTGTTCGCGCTTTAAGCCTGCAATCACCTGCTTCATATAGTTCAGCGAAAATTCCTGATACTTGCCATAGGCCAGCGCGCCACCCCAGGTATCAAAAATTTGCACCGCTTGCGCACCGGCTTCAATTTGCGCATTTAAGTAATCAATCACGGTACGAGCATTCACATCCAAGATGTGATGCAAGAGATCTGGCCGATCATAAAGCATGGTTTTAACGCGACTAAAGGTAGCAGACCCTGCGCCCTCGATCATATAGCAAGCCAAAGTAAACGGGCTGCCAGAAAAGCCAATCAAAGGTACGCTACCCTTTAAAGCTTTACGAATCGACGAAACGGCATCGGTAACGTAACGCAGCTCAGTCCCCACATCTGGCACCGTCAGCGCCAAAATATCGCGCTCTTCCCGCAACGGGCGCTCAAACTTAGGGCCTTCACCTTCTGCAAAATATAGCCCCAAGCCCATTGCATCGGGCACGGTTAGAATATCGCTAAATAAAATAGCGGCATCTAGCGGATAGCGTTCGAGCGGCTGCAAGGTGACTTCAGTGGCTAACTCAGTATTTTTACACAGCTGTAAAAATGACCCCGCCACTTTGCGAGTGGCACAGTACTCAGGCAAGTAACGCCCCGCTTGGCGCATCAGCCAAACAGGGGTGTACTCAACAGGCTCACGGCATAGCGCACGTAAGAACGTATCGTTTTGTAATTGGCTCATTAAATTAGACTTCCTTTAAAGCACAATAGCCCTCGCAGCCCATCAGGCGGCTAAGGCTATTTGCAGAAGAATAGGGCGGGCAAGGCCGCCCACAAGAAACAAAAATACTAAGGCTTAAGGGCAAAGCTTTTGGGTATAGCCTTTTATGCCACGACGACAGCGCTGATCTTTTTGCTCTGCCGTAATCACCCACACAGAATCAACCACCGCCATTTTAAAGCGATAGCGCTCACTCGCCACGCTATCGTCCATCAAACCTTTCATTTCTACGCTTAGCTTGGTATGGGAAAAATCCTCCCCCTGCGAGCGCTGCTTAATATCCAAACCTTGATATTCAAACTGCCCAGCAGGGTTACTGATTTTATCTTTCAGATAAGTCAAAGCCACTTGCACCGGAGGCTGGCCTGATTCACCTTTATAAACGACGGCAGCCGGCGCAGGTAGTGAAGCAGAAAGCACTGTGCCACTACACAGTAATAAAAGCAGTACTAACCATTTTTTCATGCGCTTTTCCAAGTGTCTTTAAGTGTAACGGCGCGATTAAATACAATCTTTTCGCCCGCGATATGGTCTTTGCGATCCGTCACAAAATAACCTAAACGTTCAAACTGATAGCGCGTTTCTGGGGCCAAATCACACGCAATGGTTTCTACAAAAGCGGTAACCACTTCCAGCGATTCTGGGTTAATAAACTGGCGGAAATCAACGTATTCACCATCTGCACCACGAACTGCATCTGGGCGAGCTTCAGTAAATAGGCGATCGTATAAACGCACTTCAGCGGATACTGCGTACTCGGCAGACAACCAGTGAATCACACCTTTTACCTTACGGCCAACTGGATTTTGGCCCAGCGTATCTGGATCAAGGCTGCATTTAAGCTCAATCACATTGCCACTCGCGTCTTTCACTACTTCATCGCACTTCATCACGTAGGAATAGCGCAAACGTACTTCGCTACCCACGGTCAAGCGTTGCCAGCCCGCTGGAGCGACTTCGGCGAAATCATCTTGCTCCACCCAAATCTCACGGCTAATTGGTACATTGCGCTCGCCAAACTCTGGGTGCTGTGGATGATAAGGTGCGGCACGTGAAGCGGTGACGCCTTCCTCATAATTAGTCAGCGTCACTTTCAGCGGACGAAGCACAGCCATAATGCGCGGGCAGCTACTTTCTAGTTGCTCGCGCACTGCGCCTTCCAGAATACTTAAATCAACCACGTTTTCTGATTTAGACACGCCTACGCGCTGGGCAAATAATTTAATGCCCTCAGGGGTATAACCACGGCGGCGCATACCGACCACGGTAGGCATACGCGGGTCATCCCAGCCTGAAACTAGGCCCTCATTTACCAGCGCCGCCAGCTTACGCTTGGACGTCATGGTGTAGAGCAGCTCTAGGCGTGAGAATTCAATCTGCTGTGGATGGCAATCAATGGTGATGTTATCCAGCACCCAATCGTAGAGCGGGCGATGATCGGCAAATTCAAGTGTACACAAGCTGTGCGTAATACCTTCCAGCGCATCAGAAATACAATGGGTGTAATCGTACATCGGGTAGATGCACCATTTATCGCCAGTGCGGATATGATGCGCGCGTTTGATGCGATAGATCACCGGGTCACGCAAATTCAGATTAGGCGCAGCCATATCAATTTTAAGACGCAGCGTTTTGCTACCATCTGCAAACTCGCCCGCCTTCATGCGGCTGAATAAATCTAAGTTTTTTTCAATCGAGCGATCGCGGTGCGGGCTGTCTTTACCCGGCACTTCAAAATTGCCACGATATTCCCGCATTTGCTCGGCATTTAGTTCACAAACAAAAGCCTTTCCCGCTAGGATGAGTTCTTCCGCATAAGCGTAAAGCTGGTCAAAATAATCTGCAGCGTGGCGAATTTCACCCGCCCACTCAAAGCCCAGCCACGTCACATCGCTGGCGATGGCTTGAGCAAACTCTTCATTTTCTTTTTCGGGATTGGTGTCATCCATACGCAAATTGCATTGACCCTGATAATCCTCAGCTACGCCAAAATTCAAGCAAATCGACTTGGCATGGCCTACATGCAGATAGCCATTTGGCTCAGGCGGAAAGCGCGTTTGGATCGACGAATGCTTGCCGCTGGCAAGGTCGCTTTCAATCGTGCTACGAATAAAATTACTGACAGTAGGAACCGAGGCTTCTTTGCTCATATCTTGAATAGGGTTCAATGGTATTTGGACAAGCTCTATTCTACCGTAACTGCGTGCTAATTGGGGTCTAGCAGCCTGTCGGACTTAGCATCAGTCAGCTGCAAACTCACCTGATCGGCCTATATTTCACCAGATTTTTGACCAATAACTCGTTATTGGCGCTGCAAATCCGGCAAAATCTGGTCTCGATCATGCGATTTTTCGCTTCGACCGTCTAAGTCCGACAGGCTGCTAGCCGCAGCGGTGCTGGGTGCTACGATTACCACTTGCATGCTATCTTTGCGCCCTTTTTGCTGCTTATTCATTAAAACTAACACACTCAAGTTCGGATAAAGGCAGCAGCAACCCCATCATTCACTCCATTTAGAGGAATCAAAGCAATGTGGAAATGGTTATTTTTAGGTTTTTTACTGCATGTGTCCTGGGCAAATGCTGAAGACAAACTGTCAATTTATGTATGGAGCAACTCCATGCCAACCAGCACCATCAAAGCATTTGAAGCACGTTGCCAATGCCGTGTAGAGCAAAGCTTTTATGGCGATAATGAAGAGCTACTCGCAAAACTGGCCGCTGGCGCTAAGGGCTACGACCTTATTTTCCCCTCCACCTTTGTTTTACCCGCCCTGATTGGCCCCAATAAGCTCATGCCGCTGGATAAAAACAAGCTACCGCACAGCAAAGATATCCTCCCTGCTTTTTTACGTGTACCTTACGATAACAACAACACCTACCATCAGCCCTTTATGATAGGCGTAACCCTACTGGGCTATAACGCAGAAAAACTCAAAGCAGCGGGTGTAGACCCCAGCAGCTGGGCCGCTATTTTTGACCCTGAGCAGCTCAAAAAAATCCGCAATAAAGTGACTGTATTAGATAGCTCGCGCGAATTATTTGCTGCTGCGCTGATGTATCTTGGCAAAGACCCTAATTCTGGCAAGCAAGAAGACCTTGCAGCCGCCAGCGAAGTAATTCGCAAAGCCAAACCATATTGGGCGGCATTTAATAATGATAGTTACAGCCGCCAGCTGGCCAATGGCAATATCTGGTTGGCGATGGGGAATAGCTCAGATTTATTTCAGGCGCGCCGCGAAGTCAAAGAAACCAAGCGCAAATTTCAACTGGAATTTACTGCACAAAAAGAAGGCAATGAATGGTGGATGGATACCGTCGCCATTATGCGCGATGCACCAAGGCCGGATCTGGCCCATCAATTTATCGATTTTTTGCTAGAAGGCAAAACGGCAGCGGCGCAAGCGAAAGCAAGCGGCGGCATTAGCCCCGTAAGCACTGCAGCGCCTTTCCTTGATCCAGAGCTCAGCCAACACCCCGTACTCAACCCCAAACCTCAAGACTTTGCTAAATGGACATTAATGCGTGCTTATAATGCCAATGAACGTCGCTTATTAAGCCGATATTGGACCAGCATTAAAGTGCGTTAATTTATGCTTCGTAAGAAAGCAAGGGGAAAGAAAGCTTTTAAAGCGCACTATTTCCCACTCAAATCCAACACAAAAAAAATATATTAATCTTAAGAGCTATGTAATGTATAGAATAATAAAACCAATGGCATTCAGATTGCGGAGTAGAAAGTGGACCAAGGATTAGAACTATTTTTTGAACGGTATGGCGAGGCTTATTCAGCCTTAGATGCAAACGCAACCTCATCCATGTTTGCCCTCCCCTTTATGACGATTCATCAAGGCCAAGGCACCGTCTGGGAAACAATGGATTTATTACACCCTGCAACCGTAAGCTTACTAGACTGGTTTGAGCAGCAGGGATTTCTTAGCTCCAGCTATAAAATCAAAGATGTACTTTATATCAGCGATGATTTTGCCAGCGTCAACCTAATTTGGTCAGTTACGCGACTAAATATGGATCCTTGGCAATACGGCACCTGTTATCACGTTAAGCGTGGAGATGGTGGCTGGAGAATTTACTGTGTAGTCCAGTTTGACACCATCCCCGAGCTTGAAGAAGGCGTAGAAGCGGCCATCAAGCTTCGACACAGCTTGCATTCAAATCTGTAACAATCAATAGCGTGGGCCCCAAGCCCACGCCAACTTTTTATGCCATCGCCTCTTGCTCAGCAGGCAGCAGCAAATTGATCAAAATAGCCAAGACACTCACCAAACCTACCCCTGCCAGATTAAAATCACCAATCTTCAGCATCAAGCCACCAATTCCACAAGTCAGCACCACGGACACAATCACCAAATTGCGCGGAGCCATCAGGTTTAGCCTTGCATCAATCAAGGTTTTTAGGCCAATACTCGCAATCGTACCGAATAAAAGCACCATAATCCCTCCCATTACCGGTAGCGGAATCGACTGTAACAGCGCATTAAATTTACCGAAGAACGCCAAAATCACCGCCAAAACGGCTGCCCAAGTCATGATGACCGGGTTAAAGTTTCGGGTAATCATTAGCGCGCCGGTTACTTCTGAATAAGTTGTAATCGGCGGGCCACCAATTAGCCCAGCAAAACACACACCAAAACCATCACCCGCCAAAGTGCGATGTAGACCAGGTGATTTTGTATAATCATCCCCCGTCACTTGCCCTACCGCCATCACCGCACCAATATGCTCAATCGTTGGTGCAATTGCTACTGGCAGCATAAATAACGCCGCAGCCCAGTTTACTTCTGGTGTCACAAAATGCGGCATAGCAAACCATGGCGCAGCAACAATCGCCGTAAAATCAATCACGCCCACAAAAACAGCGGAAATATAACCCACAACTACGCCAGATAAGATCGGCACTAGACGCAACATTCCACCAGCAAAGACCGACACAATAATCGTTGTACCCAGAGAAATAGCCGCCAAGAATAAAGACGTGTTGTACGCAACCAACTGCTTACCGCCACCCTGTCCCATCGCCATACCCGACGCCGCCACCGCAACCGATAAACCAATCACCATAATTACGGGGCCACTCACTACCGGTGGTAGCAATTTATGGATAAAACCCATGCCACGCCATTTAATTAAACCCGCAATCACAAAATACATAAAACCAGCCGCAAACAGGCCAAACTGAGTCGCAGCTTGCCCCCAGGTATGCATGGCAAAAATAATCGGCCCAATAAATGCAAAGGAAGAGCCCAAAAAAATAGGCACTTTACGGCCAGTGATCCACTGAAAAACGAGAGTCCCTACACCAGCGCCCAATAGGGCCATCGCTGGGTTAAGGCCAGTTAGTAAAGGCACCAAGACCAAAGCACCAAAGGCTACAAATAAAATCTGTGCTCCCGAAACAAACTGCTTTAAGGCAAACCACATAAAAACTGCTCCCCTAGATACAAAAATCCCCCTTCTTCGAGGGGGATGATTTAAAACTTAAAATTCAGACTACTTTGTTGTGCCAAAAATCTTATCTCCGGCATCCCCAAGGCCCGGAATAATATAACCCAACTCATTTAAATGGCTATCCAAAGAAGCAGCCACAATTTCTACATCAGGGTGAGCATCATTGACCAGCTTCACGCCCTCAGGGGCAGCCACCATTACAATCGCTTTGATATCTTTACAACCATTGCGTTTAAGCATATCGATGGTCGCCACTAAAGAACCACCCGTTGCCAACATGGGATCAATAATCAAAGCAAGGCGATCTTCTAGGTTGCCTACAAATTTTTCAAAGTATGGCTCAGGCTGCAATGTTTCTTCATTACGCGCCAAACCAACTACACTGATTTTGGCTGAAGGGACTAAATCGAGTACACCATTGAGCATACCAATTCCAGCACGCAAAATAGGTACAACAGTGAGCTTTTTACCTTTGACCTGCTGAACTTCTACAGGGCCACACCAGCCGGCAATCATGGTGGTTTCTAATGGCAAATCACGCGTTGCTTCATAGGCTAATAAACGAGCCAGCTCTTCTGTAAGTAATCGGAACTTATTTGTACTGACGTTTTCTGCACGAAGCAGAGCCAGTTTATGTTGAACCAAGGGATGTTTTACAACGGTAATTTGCATGACGACGCCCAAAAAAACAAATATTAACATTTTAGTGTAGCGCTCCTTACACAAAAGCGCATCGGTGAAAATACAACTTGCATGCAGAATAAATCGTTTCACTCCACTAGGCTTTAATATCAAACAATAAATATGGACCTATCAAGCACCACGAAACATAAAATAGACTATCCCTAATAAACACAATCTCATCCACAGACAATCCAGCATAAGTGTTTGATTCATAAAAAATACAGAACCGAGGCAAAGACCAATAAACTCATATTTTCTTGAGTAATTTGCAGCCAAAGCAAAAAGTAAACACCAAGAGCGATTCGATGAGCTGGCGCCAGTAATAAATATTCTAATAAAGCGATCCTAAACTCAACAGCACCGCCAATAACCAATGTTTGCTGTGGGCGTATTTCAAATATGCTTAGCTCGCTACTGTCATGAGCAGATTGATAGAATCAAAAGCAGGATAGATATAATAGATAGGGGCAGGTTCATTACGGCAAGGATGCTCATTTTTTGTTAAACTCGCCCAAGTTAGCGCCTGACTCACTGTTTTGGACACACATATGACACTGCGTAGCATTGCCTTAGCCCTTGTGCCTCTTTTTTTATCTCTAAACGTACTCGCTGGGGATGCTGAGGATATTCAGCAGTTACTTAAATCCAAGCAACTACCACAAGCGCTAGATCGTGCAGACAAAGCCCTTGCTAAATCCCCCAAAGAACCATCCATTCGCTTTTTGCGCGGTATTATTCTGACAGAAATGGGCAGAACCGATGAAGGCATCAAGGCCTTTACTCAGCTTTCTGCAGACAATCCACAGCTCCCTGAGCCCTATAATAATTTAGCCGTGCTTTACGCTCAGCAAAACCAATTAGATAAAGCACGTGCGGCACTACTTATGGCCATACACACCAACCCAGCCTATGCCACTGCGCATGAAAATTTGGGTGACTTATACGCTCGTCTTGCCTCTCAAGCTTACGATAAAGCACTGCAATTAGAGGGTGCCAATCCTGCCGTACAAACCAAATTAAAAATGGTTGGCAGCCTCTTTGGCAACCCAATTGCCCCAAACAAAGCTTCTACCGTAAAAGTAGCAACAGTCACTCCAACGACTAAACCAGCAAACGTTGCTTTAGTCACGCCAACCTCAAAAACATTGGCTACGCCAAGCCCTGCCCCAACCAAACCCACGGCCACGCCTGCACCTGTCATTAAAGCCACGCCGGCACCTACTCCAGCTCCTAAGCTAGAAGCACATGATACTGACAAGCAACAAGTTGCCGCTGCAGTTGAAAGCTGGGCGCAGGCATGGAGTAAGCAAAATGTGAACGGCTATCTCGCCGCTTATGGCAGTGATTTTAAAACCCCTGGTGGGCAAAAATTTAGCACATGGGGCGCAGAACGCCATAATCGCATTAGCAGCCCTAAATCGATCGAAGTCAAAATCTCAGATTTAAAAATAGAAATCAATGCTGACAACACAGCAAAAGCACGCTTTCGCCAGTCATATAAGGCCAGTCACTTATCTAGCACGACTGGTAAAACTTTAATTCTTGCAAAATCGGGTGGCCGCTGGCTAATCCGAGAAGAGCGAACAGGCTCCTAATCACGTATGCGTAGTTTGTTTATCTGGGGCAAGCGTAGTACTTGCCTACTTGCCCTACTGATGCTTGCTCCCCCTGCTCGCCCCATTGTTTCTAACCCAGCCAAACCCCAATATTTGGAAGAGAAAATAGGTAGCGCGAGCATTGGCTCACCTGAACAAAGGATTTTGGCCGCGATAGACCATATTCGCAATGGCAGACTTGCGGATGCCCGCGCTACCGTCAATGCTTTACTACTAGAACAGCCCAATTATCGCCTCGCCCACCTGCTTTCTGGCGATCTATACGCGATGCGTACCATGCCACTGAATAATATTGGCGCAGGGTCGGGTAAGCTTGCGACGGATCAGCTTAACGATCTGCGCAAAGAAGCGCTTGCACGAATGACCAATCGCCAAACTAAAGAGCCTCAAGCACTGTTGCCCGCTCATTTACTGGTATTTGCCCCTAGTCAGCAATACGCCATTTTGGTTGATGCTGCAGCATCTCGTATCTACGTATTTAAAAATGTCGATGGCGTGCCTAGCTACGTGACTGATCACTACGCCACCATTGGCAAATTAGGTGCGGATAAATTCAAAGAAGGCGATCAGCGCACACCACTTGGCGTTTACTTTGTGACTAGCCACCTTACCCGCCCATATTTGGATAAAACCCGTGGCGCTCAGGCTGATTTATATGGTGTAGGCGCTTGGCCTATTTCTTTTCCTAATGAGATCGATAAAAGCGAAGGCCGCACGGGCTCTGGCATTTGGCTGCATGGCGTTCCCGCCAATACTTACGCGCGTGCGCCTTGGGCATCCAATGGCTGTGTGGCCATGACCAATGAAGAAATGCTCGATATTGCACAATACATTCAAATTGGCCAAACACCTGTGGTGATCGTTCCCAAAGCAGAATGGGTAAGTAAGGTGGAATGGCAATCGAGGCACGATGCCGCGCTTAGCCTGATTGACGGCTGGCGCGAAGAATGGGAATCACTTAAAACTCAGCCCTATTTAAACCGCTACGCTAAGCAATTTAAGAGTGATGATGGGCAAGACCTTGCCACTTGGAGCCACCAAAAAACCTTGGTAAGTGCAGGCAAACGCTGGAGTAAAGTCCACCTTGATGAGCTCAGCATATTCACTAGCGGCGGCCCTAATCCGCGCTTAACCACCAGCTTTAAACAAGATTATCGCAGCAACAACCTAGATAATCAGATGAAGAAGCGGCAATACTGGCAACAAGAGGATGGCGCATGGAAAATTATCTTTGAAGGCGCAGCCACTTAAATCGTATCTACTCAAAAAAGCCCCACGTCTTTAAACACTTAGGGCTTTTTTGAGATCTTTCATTGCTGCTCACGCCACAAAGGAAGAAACCCAGCTTCGCCTTTATCGGCCTTAAACTTGCTGGCCACACCCAAACCGGGCACCGCAGCCAACACCCCATCCAAATAAATAAGCGGGCAAGTCTGTCTTTGCCATGGCGGCACTTTTGCTTCTTGATAAAGCTGTTTTAATGCGCGGCTTGGACCATCTTTAACTAGGCGCAAAGATTCCCCTCCCACGCGTGGACGTAATTCCAACATCGCTTGACTAAGCCGTTCTGCCGCGATGCCCTGCTCACTTGCTTGCCAGCTAAGCACCCCATGCCACGCATCCACCTTAGATTCCATGACCCAAGGCAATGCAAGCCTCTGACCCATTAGAATTTGCGCTGGTGTGATAAAGAGCTGGTGTTGATAGCGCCTAATCGCACGATCGCGCCAAAGTAAAGCGGGTTGAGCATCCTCATCGGCATCAAACGCCACCCGCAGTAATTCCTCAAACGCCCGCGTATCCAGCTGCAGCCCGTAGCGAGCCAGCCAATACCGTAAAACATTACGTAAACGCAGCGGCGATAAAGCCACGCGCAAATCAAATACATCATCCTGCACGGCATGCACTAAATCCACAGCAGCAAGCTCCTGTAGCAAATCATCGGCCTCTGCCGCATGCAACGCCACACGGGTCAACGTAGCAGTTGCACTAGGCCAAACTGTTTCTAGCTGGGGAATAATTTGATTGCGTAAAAAATTTCGGTCGTAACGCGAATCCTGATTGCTCTCGTCCTCAACCCACTCCAAATCATGCTGCTTGGCGTAATCAGCTAAATCCTGACGAGTAGAGCCCAATAAAGGCCGCAAAATGCCCATCTGAGTATTTTGCATGCGCCACTCAGGCATAGCCGCCAAACCACGCAAGCCACTCCCGCGTAGCAAATTGAGGAGCACCGTTTCTGCCTGATCATTTTTATGCTGAGCCAAAAGCAGCACATCGCAAGCTTGCCGCTCAAATGCAGCATATCTTGCGGCCCGCGCCGCGCCCTCCACGCCCATCCCCTTATAAGGCAAGAGTGTAACCCGCTCAACCGCGCACTCCACCCCCAGCCGATTACATAGCACTTGTACAAACTGTGCCCATGCATCTGCGTTGACCGATAAGCCATGGTGTACGTGAATGGCGCGCAGCAGAAAACGCTCGCGGCATACGGCAGCAAGCAAATGCAATAGCACAACGGAATCGAGCCCACCCGACAAACCCACACAAAGAATGGGCTTATCAGATGGGCTCATAGAAAACAAACGGCGTTCGAGTATTTGCTCTACCCGCAGAGACAACGCATCAGGAAACAGACTCTTCCTTAAACTTGCCATAGCTCATCACTCTTTCAAACCTTGCGTCCAATAACTCGTCGAGAGATTTAGATTGCAAGTGCTTCAAAGCATCGGTGAGGTTTTTCTTCATGGTCACCATCATTTGCTGATAGTCACGATGCGCACCACCTAAAGGCTCAGTAATCACTTTATCAATAATACCCAGCGTTTTTAAACGGTTGGCGGTAATACCTAAAGCTTCAGCCGCCTCAGGGGCTTTTTCTGCGGTTTTCCACAAAATAGACGCGCAGCCTTCTGGCGAAATCACGGAGTAAGTAGCGTATTGCAACATCTGCACCACATCCCCCACCGCAATCGCTAAAGCGCCACCTGAGCCGCCCTCACCGATCACCGTACAAATCACCGGTACTCGCAGCTTGGTCATTTCAAATAAATTACGGCCAATCGCCTCGGATTGCCCGCGCTCTTCAGCGCCGATCCCAGGATATGCACCTGGCGTATCAATAAAGGTAATCAGCGGGATATTAAATTTTTCCGCCAGCTTCATCAAACGCAAAGCCTTGCGATAGCCTTCTGGGCGTGGCATACCGAAATTACGGTACTGACGATCTTTGGTGTCACGGCCTTTCTGATGCCCAATGACCATCACCGATTGGCCATTAAATCGAGCTAGACCGCCGATAATCGCCGCATCATCGGCGTAACTTCTGTCACCGTGCAACTCTTCAAAATCTGTGCACAGCGCCTTAATATAATCAAGCGTGTATGGCCGCTGCGGATGGCGGGCCACTTGCGAAATCTGCCAAGAAGCCAGTTTCGAATAAATCGTTTTGGTTAATTCCTGGCTCTTTTTTTCAAGATGGCCAATCTCTACAGAGATATCAACGGCGGAATCGTCTTGAACGAAGCGCAATTCTTCGATTTTGTTCTCAAGCTCCGCGATCGGCTGCTCGAAATCGAGAAAGGTCGTTTTCATGCTGCTCTCCTGCTGCGCGCGACTAATGCAGCCTTATTAACAGGCTACCGAAAAAATTCGTGGATCATACAGCAAGCAGAGCAAGCACCCAAGATGCTCGCGCCCCGAATATTTTCTGAATTCATCACATCCGCGCTAGTCCTTTGTTTCATATAGCAACTTTGTTTAGACCAGCTTAGGAATAAATCGCCTTGCTTTCATAAAATCCCTCTGCAAATCAAAGCTCTAATGCATCATATTGGCCAGTTCTAAGCGCCCAAACAAGCGTTTAGAGCTATACAAATCAGCTGCGAAATACAATATCCGCCCGGATGCCGACTTTCTGCAGTGCTTTACGACTTTTAATATTAAGCACCACCGGCGCCTGGGTATTAGCCGTGATCTCACGCCCTTCTTCAAACGGGCGAGACAATAATAATAGTAAGATCGCATCTTCAGCATGCTCAAGTTCAATCAAAGCACATTCTTCATCACTCAGTTCTACCTCATAATTCAGGCCAAGATGCTCCACCTGCACCAAACTAAAGCTTAAATCCGCGTCATCCAAAGACTGCAGCCAGCGTACTCGAGGATTGGGCTGTTCTTCATGTAGCAGTTTATAGCGTGTGCAATCTTCAAAGCCTGGCATACCTTGAGGGAAAGTCAGCACCGTTTCCGGATCGATATCTATCTCGCCAAAACGCGTGTTTAATGTTTGCATGATCTCAACCTATATGACGTTAAAAAATAGACCTACATAGCAAAAACCAGCGCAGTAACTACGCTGGTTTATTCTGCCATCTTACCCCTAGCAACCATTATATTGAGAGGTCTGCGCATTACATAGTGCAGGGCAGACCCTAGCAGCCTGTCGGACTTAGCATCAGTCAGCTGCAAAGTCACCTGATCGGCCTATATTTCACCAGCTTTTTGACCAATAACTCGTTATTGGCGCTGCAAATCCGGCAAAATCTGGTCTCGATCATGCGATTTTTCGCTTCGACCGTCTAAGTCCGACAGGCTGCTAGTGTCTGTTGACGTTTCATTCGCTATTGCGCTGAGCCGGAAGCAAGTGCTTATTACAGGCGAGGTAGTGGCTTATTCTTTATAAGTCATCTTTATATAAGCAGCACCAATGACAGCGATCCTCAATAATATATTTTCCTTTCAAGAAGAAAACGCCACCACAACATGCCATTCAAATAAAGCTTACTCGCCATTGGTAACAGCCTCATTGCTTACATCACCCCATCAATCAAGCATAGATGGAACGCTGAACGGCAACAGCGTAATTATCACCGCAAAAACAACCCAATTGATAAGCAAACCTAATCATTTATGCCTTACCTTTAAACAAACACAAGTTGTGTGCAATAAAAATCACATGCGCATCAAAGAAACAAGATAAACCTTCATTTTTTTACCAATTTATGTATAAAATGAGAGAGTTCTCAGAGGATAAGCAAGTTGTCATTCCTAATGGCGCACTGTTTTTCTAAATAAATATGGCCATTTCCCTACTATTGGCCCATTCAACTTTTGAAAAATATCATCGCTGACTCAATAAACGCTGATCAAGGTTATTTATGCTACGTATATTTATCGCAAGTTTATTAAGCGCCATCAGCCTGATGGCCCATGCCGATTTGCTCGACACCATCAAAACACGTGGGGTTTTAGTCGTAGGTATATTGCCTGATAACCCTCCCTTTGCCAGACGAAATGACAATCAAACCTTTTCCGGTTACGACATTGATTATGCATCCCTCATTGCAAAAAAAATGGGCGTTAAACTACAAGTACTGGATTTAGACCCTAGCCAGCGCATACCAAGCTTAAAAGCTGGCAAAGTAGACATTTTAGTCGCTGCTTTTACTAAAACGCTTGAGCGTGAGCGCGAAGTAAGTTGCAGCTTGGGCTATTTTGTAGCTGCACAAAAAGCATTAATCCGTAAAGGCCGGTATCCAACGTCCGACTCCCTTGCCAATGCCCGCCTTGGCGCATCCAAAGGGACAACAGGCGAAAGCATCTCACGTAAGCTTTACCCTAATGCCAGCATGACCACTTTTGCGGACATACCTGAGGCTACTCGCGCACTAGATCAAGGCACTATCGACGCAGTCATGAATGACGAGCCAACTTTGGCTGCGGCATTAAACAAAATGCCAAACAGATCGCAGTACGAGATTTCAAATTTCTCTAACGCCACCGAAATTCTAGCCATTGCGACTAAATTAGGAGAAAAACGCCTAATGAACACCGTGAACGAATTATTAATTGAGTCAGAAAAAACCGGCGAAGCAGAGCAAATCTTTAATCGCTGGTTTGGGCCACAAACTAGCACTCCTTTCCCCCGTACTTTCCGCATTCAAGGCTAATCAATTGTAAAAAAACTGCAGGCAGCCAGAACACAACAACGCACGCTGCAATTTTTTTAAGCAATAAAAACGGCGGCAGGTCCTGTTTTTAAAACAGAATCTGCCGCCGCAGTAACATCTAATCCCCCATCAATAAGGCCTCTAGAATTCTGATGCCTTATTGATCTACTTTTACCAGATGCGGATCCGCTCCGAGCTTGGCTTGTACATCGCATCACCTTCTTTCACACCAAATGCCTCATAGAAAGCATCACTATTGACTGCTGCGCCATTGGCTCTAAATTCACCAGGGCTATGGGGGTTACTCAAAAGTAATTGCAAAGTCATCGGCTCACGCATTTTGCTAGCCCATACTTGACTCCAGCCTAGGAAAAAACGCTGCTCACCAGTACGCCCCTCAAGTTTAGGTGCAGGCTTACCCCCCAAGGACAGCTGATAAGCTTTATATGCCACTGCCAAGCCTGATAGATCGGCAATATTTTCACCTAAGGTAAGTTGCCCATTCACGTGCTTACCTACAATAGGCTCGTAGGCATCGTATTGAGCCACTAATTTATTGGTGAGCGCTTTAAAAGCATCACCGTCTTGCTTTCCCCACCAATTGACTAAATTACCATCGCCATCAAATTGGCTACCTTGATCATCAAAACCGTGCGAAATTTCATGTCCAATGACGCCGCCGATGGCACCGTAATTAACCGCATCATCGGAGAAAAAATTAAAAAATGGCGCTTGTAAAATGGCCGCAGGAAATACAATCTCATTCATACTTGGATTGTAATAAGCATTTACCGTTTGCGGCGTCATCCCCCACTCTTTACGATCAATAGGCTTACCTAGTTTTGCAATTTTATGCGCAAATTCAAAACGTTGTGATCGTTGCAAATTACCCAGCAAATCATCGGCTTTAATTTCTAGCTTGGAGTAATCGACCCATTTTTCTGGATAGCCTATTTTCACCCTAAATTTAGCCAGCTTTTCCTGAGCTTTCACCTTGGTTTCCAGGCTCATCCAAGTGAGATCTTTAATAGAATTACGATAAGCGGCCAACAGATTATTAACCATCACATCCATTTTAGCTTTGGCATCAGGGCTAAAGTATTTAGCGAGGTATAACTCACCCACAGCCTCACCCAAACTGCTATTGGTGGCCGCAATGGCTTTTTTCCAACGAGGCTTTTGCTCTGCCACTCCTGATAATGCTTTACCATAAAAATCAAAGTTTAAGTCCGCATAGGCCTTTGGCAAAGCATTGGCATATTGATCTAATGCTTTAAATTTCAACCAAACCTTTAATGTAGCAATAGGTGTTTTAGCTAAAATATCACCCATTTCCCTAATATAGCTAGGCTGAGAAACAATGACAGCCTCTGCTTTACTTGTCACGCCCATCGCCTGCCAATACTCCACCCATGCAAAATGAGGGGCAAGCTGAGTTAATTCAAGCTGCGTTTTTTTATTATAGGTTTTATGAGGGTCGCGATTTTCAACTTTAGTCCATTGCGCTTGTGCCAATTCAGTTTCAAACGCCAATAAAGCTGCCGCATCAACCGTGGATTCACCCGATAATTTCAGTAATTTTTCAACATAAAGGCTTAGTGCAGCCCGTGCTGTAACAAACTTAGCATCAGGCTTGGAGTAATAATCACGGTCAGGTAGGCTTAATCCAGATTGATTGATATTAACAATGTAGTTTGCTGAGTTTTTTTCATCTTGCCCAATATATGGAGCAATAGGCGTGCCAATACCCAAGGATGTAAATGACGCAAATACTGAGGCTAACTCCTTATGGCTTTTAACACCATCAACCATAGATAAGGTTGCTTGTAATGGTGCTAAGCCACGCTGCTCGATAAGCGTTTCATTCATATAGCTTTGATACATGTCCCCCACTTTTTTAACGGCAGATCCGGCTGCGTCATTCTGGCTTGAGGCCGTTTCTACAACAGTGCGAACTTGTGATTCAGCAAGGTCTCTTAGAATTAAAAAAGAGCCATGTGATGATTTATCTGCAGGAATTTCAGTATTTTTTAACCAATTACCATTTACGGCAAGATACAAATCATCTTGCACTCGAACATTTTTATCAAAGCGCTCAACATCCAAACCAGAACGAGATGCTGCTTGTGCACCGAATGCCAAAGCGGCGGCAATAAGGGTTAAAACAAATTTTTGTTTCATTCAAAATCCCCATCAATGAACACATCGGCTTATTTAAAAGCTTTGTATGACAATTAGTTTAAGCAATATGAAGCATATAATGCCCTAAGCCTGTCCAAACGTGAAAGATAATCAATAAAAAACAATAAAAATACATCAGAGACGCCTTATATGCAGGAAGATTACTAAAGTTTTTACGATTTGCGTCGATACTAGGCATAATGACAGTAATAGCAAGTCACACTGGCCGGTGACGAAGGAAGACATACCATGAAAATCGACTCATCAAAACCACTCAACCCAGCACTCAACCGCAATAATGATCGCGTTCCAAATAGCGGAGCGGGTAGTACAGAGCATAGCGCAAGTGTAGATAACGTAACAATCAACCCACTTGCGGCAAAGCTGAGTCAAATTGAGCAAAGTGCTAAGCCCTCTTTTGATGCGGAACGCGTTGAATCGCTCAAAAAAGCAATTAGTGAAGGGCGTTTTACCGTGCGTACCGAGGCAATTGCTGGCAAAATCATTCAGAGCGCACAAGAACTACTAGGCAAGTAAAATGACATTAAATACGGCACTGCCGTTAGATACCTTGATCCCACTTTTGGATCAGGCAAAGTGCAGCATGGAAGAAATGCTTGGCCTACTGAAAGAAGAGCAAGAATTTTTGATTGGCAATCAGCTGGATCAGTTGATGTCACTCACCCAAAAAAAACAAAGCACCGCACTCGAGGCTGAGCAAGCCGGCTTAGCGCTAAGCCATTTTTTTGCCAAACAAGGCCTTAGCCCAAATAGTGATATAAGCGCATGGTTTAGCACGCAACTGCCTAGCGCACTAATTGAGTGGCAAGCCTTGATAGAAACCTCGCGCCAAGCCTCAGCTTTTAATAGCAGCAATGGCAAGCTTATAGAAACCCGTCAGCATCTAATCAATGCCTTTATGCAGCAGCTACTTGAAGCCAGCCACAATAGCCCGCTGTATTCACCAGATGGCAAGCTCACAGCCTTGCCCCAAGGCCAACGGCGCGATACTGCATAGCAGCCATTACAATGCTAGTTTTGCGCCAGCAAGCTACGCCCACCTTCAAAACGCTGAGCAAAATACGGGCTAGATAAAGATTCCACTCTGATTTTCCCCTTGGATGATGGCGCATGAATAAAGCGACCATCCCCCAAGTAAATCCCCATATGTGAAAAAGATTTTCCTAAGGTATTAAAAAACACCAAATCCCCTGCTTGCAATTGATCTATGGCAACTGGGCGCGCTAAATTCGCAATTTGTGCAGCATTATGGGGCAGCACTGTACCCACGGCATTTTTATACACAAAACTCACCATGCCGCTGCAATCTAAACCTGCTTCAGGGTTATTCCCACCAAATTGATAATTCACATCTAATAAGCCCAAGGCATACATCACCACTTCCAATCCAGCACCTTGCGCTTGAATATTATTCAGTGATTTAGATACGGGATAAGCCGTTTTATTTTTTTGTGGCGTGCTACTGCACGCACTTAAAAATATAATCCCCAGTAATAGAATCTTTTTCAAACTCTCCCCTCCCTTGATTAACCATCAATAGGATATTCCGGTGTTGCCAAAATAAGTTGGTAAAATGCCAGATCTAGCCAACGGCCAAACTTAAAACCAGATTCTTTAATCGTGCCCACATGGATAAAACCATGTTGCACATGCAAAGCAATGCTATTGGCATTATCGCTATCGATTCCGCCAATCAAGGTGTGATATCCCTGAGCTTTGGCTTGTTCAATAATAAGCAGCAATAGTTTTTTACCTAGGCCTTGCCCTCTATGCTCTGGGTGAATATAAATGGAATGCTCAACCGAGTATTTATAGGCGGGGCGTACACGAAATGCACCATATGACGCGAATCCAACTAAAACACCCGCATCATTTTCAATTCCCACCACAGGCAATTGGTTACTTTGTTTATCCTCAAACCAAGCCACCATACTGGCCAATGGCCTTGGCGTGTAATCATACAGCGCCGTAGAGTTTGCAATAGCTTCATTAAAAATATTCAGAATTTGCTCTGCATGTTGAGCATAGTTGCAAGAAACCACCTGCATATTTTATTCCATTCACATTCAAATAAAAAAAACACCTCAGGACTAAAACCCTTGGTGTTTTATATACCAGACTACGACAAAATTAAGAATGTGAACGCTTATAATGCACGTCGCAATCCGTCAATACGATTACCCGTGGATGCGTCTGCAAAAAGGAAGCAGGTACTTGGGTTGTGATTGGGCCATTTAAAGTGCGATCAAGGATATCCGCTTTTTCAGCACCTTTTACCACTAATAGAATTGATTTTGCGTGCAAAATAGAGCCCATACCCATAGTTAATGCGTGGGTTGGCACTTCATCAATACTATTAAAAAAGCGTTTATTTGCTTCACGAGTCTCTAGCATTAGAGTCACTTTATGGGTAAAACGAGATAGAGCTTCATCTGGCTCATTAAAACCAATATGCCCATTATGCCCAATACCCAAAATTTGCATATCAACCAAGCCTTTTTGATAAATCAGCTCATCATAACGACGACCCTCTTCATCTAAATCTTCAGCATTGCCATTTGGCACATAGGTATTTTCTGGCTTAATGTCGATATGATTAAATAAATGGCTTTGCATAAAGCTACGATATGACTCTGGATGCGTCACTGGCAAGCCAGCGTATTCATCCAGATTAAAGGTTGTCACCTCCTTAAAACTGACCAAACCTTTCTGGTAGCTTTTTACGATTTCCTGATAAATACCTACCGGGGTGCTGCCCGTTGCCATTCCCAAAATAGCATTCGGCTTTGATCGCACAACAGACAGTAATAAATCTGCACCAACGCGGTTTAATTCACTTTGATCTTTAAATTTATGCAAAATCATGATTGTAGGTATTCCGAAATAAGTAAAACAACCTGGGGTCTGTTGACGTTTCATTCACGGCTGCGTTTGGCCCAGTTTTAGGGCTGAACAAGGAGAAAATGGCGACATGGTACGAGTACCATGAGCGATTTTTAACTTTCGTTCCGCCCCAAAGGGGCTAAACCCGAAGGGCTGAGTCGGAAAAGGGCCATTCACTGCGTTATGCTCCTTGGCAATAACCCGTTATTGCCTTCGTCACATGCCTTGTGCTTGGCCGTTTTCCGGCTCAGCACGATGGTGAATGAAACGCCAACAGACCCTAGATACTATACGCAGATTGATGGCAGTTGTTGATGTAAAGCATGCCAAAAGCAATAAATCAGGAAAATAACCAAGGTTGATCAATACGGCGCTGATTCTCAAAGGCTTTAATTTCATCAGCATGGTGTAAAGTCAAACCAATTTCATCCAAGCCATTCAGCAAACAATGCTTACGGTGGCCAGTCACATCAAAACTAAACACCTGACCAGATGGGCTAGTTACGGTTTGAGCCTGTAAATCCACATTTAAGCGATAGCCTACACTGGCTTCACTTTCAGCAAACAACTGATCCACCAACGCGCCATCCAGTACAATCGGCAGTAGGCCATTTTTGTAGCAGTTATTAAAGAAAATATCAGCAAAGCTGGGAGCAATCACCACACGGAAACCGTAATCATCAATCGCCCACGGTGCGTGTTCACGGCTTGATCCGCAACCAAAATTATCTCTAGCCAGCAGCACTTCTGCGCCCTGATAGCGCGGGTAGTTCAGCACGAATTCAGGATTAAGTTGACGCTGGCTGTTATCCATACCCGGCTCGCCGTGATCCACATAGCGCCATTCATCAAACAAATTTGGGCCAAAACCCGAGCGTTTGATCGATTTTAAAAATTGCTTGGGGATAATCGCATCGGTATCAACATTAGCCCGATCCAGCGGGCAAACTAAACCATTTAGTTGCGTAAATGCTTTCATTTATTGGCCGCCTTTTCGATGGCTTCGCCACCTTTTTTAATATCTTTACCCATACCCGACACGGTATTACATGCGGTCAGCCCAAGCATAAGAAACATCAATAGCAGCGTTGTGATTCGTTTCATGGTGATTTCTCCTTAAGCCAGCTGGCGCACGTCAATAAAATGACCAGCTATCGCCGCCGCTGCCGCCATTTCTGGGCTTAGCAAATGCGTACGACCACCTTGGCCCTGACGGCCTTCAAAATTGCGATTGCTTGTGGATGCGCAGCGCTCACCTGGCTCTAGGCGGTCAGCATTCATTGCAAGACACATTGAGCAGCCTGGCTCTCGCCATTCAAAACCTGCCGCAATAAAGATTTTATCCAGCCCTTCGGCCTCGGCCTGTGCCTTAACAAGTCCCGAACCTGGCACGACCAGCACCAGCTTCACATTTGCAGCCTTGGTTTTACCCTTGGCCACGCCTGCGGCGGCGCGCAAATCCTCGATGCGTGAGTTAGTACAGGAGCCGATAAATACTTTATCAATCTGAATATCGGTCAGCGGCGTATTGGCAGCAAGGCCCATATATTGCAGCGCGCGCTCATAGCTACCGCGCTTAACTAAGTCAGGCTCATTTGCTGGATCTGGCACACGGCCAGAAATGCCCAATACTTGCTCAGGGGAGGTTCCCCATGTCAGCTGCGGCTCGATCTCGGCGGCATCGAGTGTAACGAGCGCATCAAACACTGCGCCTTCATCCGACACCAGTGTTTTCCAGTGTGCCACAGCGGCATCCCATTGCTCGGCATTCGGCGAATAAGGACGGCCTTTTAGGTAATCAATCGTTTTTACATCCACGGCCACCATACCGGCACGCGCACCGGCCTCAATCGCCATATTGCATAGCGTCATCCGACCTTCTATCGACAAGGAGCGTATCGCTTCACCACCAAATTCAATGGCATAGCCGGTGCCGCCTGCCGTACCCACCTTGCCGATAACCGCCAGCGCCACGTCTTTTGCTGTGACACCACGGCCCAGCATGCCATCAACACGGATCAACATGGCTTTGGATTTTTTAGCCACCAGCGTTTGGGTGGCCATCACATGCTCAACTTCAGAAGTACCAATCCCGTGTGCAAGGGCGGCAAATGCGCCGTGCGTAGAGGTATGGCTATCGCCGCAAACCACGGTCATGCCTGGCAAGGTTGCGCCAACTTCTGGGCCAACCACGTGCACGATACCTTGTTTCTGATCTTTAAACGGGTAATAAGCCAACGCGCCAAATTCTTTGATATTGGCATCCAGCGTTTCCACCTGTAGACGTGAGATGGGATCTTGAATCCCCTTATCCCAGTCATTAGTTGGCGTATTATGATCAGCAGTCGAGACAATAGAAGACTTGCGCCACAGGCCGCGACCCGCTAACTTTAGGCCCTCAAAAGCCTGTGGGCTGGTCACTTCATGCACCAGGTGACGATCTATATAGATAAGGCAAGTACCGTCGTCCTCAGTGCGAACGACATGCGAGTGCCAAAGTTTGTCATAAAGTGTCTGAGCCATGGCAATCATCAAAAAAGTCAGGGCCTAAGAAACTAGCATAGAAGGCACTTTGCCACAACCGCGTAAGCAAGACTTATGCTGATGCAGTTTAAATAAACACATTAAAATTTAACCCTGAAAAGGAAATTTAATGCACCGATCATTAATAGCCTTGCTGCTACTGAGCTGTGGTCTGGCTAACGCGGCTTCCTGCCAGAGTGTGGCAGAAAATTTAAACCGCCAGCTACGCCCAGCAACCAACGCTAACGAGCTCACCAACATCCTAAAAAGCCTCAATCAAACCGGCCAGCTACCCGCCAAATTTGTTAAAAAAAGAGATGCTCAAGCGGCTGGCTGGCGGCCAGGCTCTTCTCTCTGGCAAAGCCTGCCTGGCAAATCGATCGGCGGGGACCGCTTTGGTAACCGTGAAAATCGTCTGCCACGCAGCCAGTATCAAGAAGCAGATTTAGACTATCAAGGCGGTAAACGCGGCGCTAAGCGGATTGTCTTCAACAAAAACGGCCCGCGTTTTATTACCGTCGATCACTATCAAACCTTTACCGAGGTGGCAGCATGTCAATAACTCAGAAAGTCGTTCTCAAGCATCTCAGCAAGCAGGCCGATGTTTATCAGCAACTGGCCGAGCAGCTCGATTTCCCTACTGATTTTGTGAACAACCTTGATGCGCTTTACGACGAGCTAAGTGGCAATCTAGAAGGCCCGATCCAAATCACTTGGCAAGATGGAGAAGAAGCAAAAGTGGCGCTGGGAAGGGAAGATTACGAAGCGCTGCTGGCGGTATTTAACGACACCATGCTAGAGCGGGACGATTTTACATTTATCCTTAAACCCTAGCAGCCTGTCGGACTTAGCATCAGTCAGCTGCAAAATCACCTGATCGGCCTATATTTCACCAGATTTTTGACCAATAACTCGTTATTGGCGCTGCAAATCCGGCAAAATCTGGTCTCGACCA
>Ga0247722_10000180_pt1 | contig 39910 bp, 47 predicted proteins | sample MSEWelMarce3H_FC_FD_189094 | JGI IMG/M metagenome (GOLD analysis project Ga0247722, IMG submission 189094) | Subsurface sediment microbial communities from gas well in West Virginia, United States - MSEEL Well Study Marcellus 3H_FC | ecosystem: Environmental > Terrestrial > Deep subsurface >... | reverse complement strand
GGTAGAGATGGAGGTGGAGACGAAGCTGATAAAGATGGAGGAGGAGGGCCGCGAGAAGACATTATATCTAATTTATATTAGAATAAAATCCACTCCGTAGAGGTTAGTTCAATAAAATAATCCAGCTTTTCGTTTCTTCTCATTAAATAAATAAATTTATCTACTGGTCTATTAAAATCTAGTATAAGCGCAGAAAGTGCAGTCATAATCTGAACTTCTGCCAGAACTTGAATAAAATTTTCACTTGAATTCCTCGGAGGATTCTTACTCAGAGAAGTAATTTTCCAGGAGGGGTCGCAGAGTTTTTGAAACTCTAAAACAGAATTATAGGAATCTGCCATAACATAGATATCGAGTTTCTCTTTCTTTGACTTCGCTTGATATACACGCACTAACCCAACAAAGCGTTTTAACAGTTCTTCATTTGCACCAGTTACAAGCTGAATTCCCATATCAAATATTTTCTTAATTCCAAGGGTATCTAGAACCTTAATTACTGACCGATTTAGAGAATCATCATAGATAATAAGGCTTGCAGCTATTTTTTGAATCTCCTTAAATGTCAATTTATCCGTTAGTGTCTTATATTCTGTTACAGATAGAGGTTCTGTCTCGGGCTTCTCCTTAAGAAGCCTTACCTGAGGAGTTAATTTTAAAGATTCCTTAATAAGCCCATTAGAATCCCAGACATTACAAGTCTCACCCATCTTCTGGCTATAGCAATATGCTCCTAAGTAATTTAGATACATATTGAACACATCCCCTGATAACGAAGTATCATGATACTTTGTTATTACGGTCACCTTCTTTCTTTGCTTATTCTTGGCAATAATCCAGGATGACATCTAATCCCTTTGCCGGATTTGTCAGATTTAATTGGACGCATTAGATAGTATTACTAAACAGGCCATGCTCTTGAAATCTCATCCCAGGAAATAATAGTTTTAGACTTCTTTAACTTCTCACGTAGTTTATCTAGGTAGGCGGATTCGCGCTTTAGTGAACCAATAACAACCGAGGCTGCTCGTTTATATGTTGATTCATCACTAGTCTTGCCGGTAACATGAATTCCATCACGCTCAGAAAATACATAGTCATTACCTAGAACTGGAATAGAACCACAGAGTAGTGATTCGCGGACACTAATACAGTCAATTTCAGTCTCAGAATTACTCACATACAAGTGAAATCCTGCCTTTGCTTTCTGTTTTGCAATTTCCTCTAGATCAACACGCCCGTGTTCATGCACACCAGGTTGCTCAAAGAGCTTGAAGAGCCTCTGGCCAAGCGGCATTTTAGCAAGGCGATTCATTCCGTAGAAAATATGAAAGGTCGCATCAGGAAAGGCTTTCTTAATTCGCGGCCATGTGTAGCGTAAAAGTGGCTCAAGGCCGCGCTCATAAGTTGATGCATAGATAAAGCGATGGGGGTCTCTTTTTTCCTCCAGATTAGGTGTCTTGGCCAGAATATCTTCAAAGAGGGCGACTTGCACACCATTCATCACAATGCGCATCTTAGAATTCGGCAAATATGGATATAGGGATCTGTGATACTTAGATTTTACCATAAAGTAATCTGTTTTCTCAATAAGGTCAGCTGGTGATACATAATTTTTGGGGTCCCAGCTGTCGTGGAGATCAACTAGAACTTTTTTAGCCTTGATGAGTGGTAGGATGCGAATTCCGAACGAGCGCCAGAAAATTGCCACATTGAAGGTATCGGCTAGATTCAACTCCTCCATTGCACGGTAATCTACGCCATCCTTAATTCCTTCCTTCACATTACCGAATACAGTAACATGCTTTCCTTGTTGGGCCCAGCATTTAGAGAGTTGCACGACGGCTTGCTCAGAGCCACCGAGGTCCTTATCGGAAGGTCCGAATTTTACCTTATTTGCCCCACAAATATAGACAATGGAATTTGCTGGCCATATCTGGCCTTTTAACGATGCACGCCTACTTCTAAGACGTCTAGTCTTCATTCTTACTCTTAGATAATATAATTTACATTCTGGGGAATGATGAATGTGTTATTCAATGGTATATTTAGAGAACTAGCCATATGTATAAAGTAATTTATAAATTCTCTGGCGATATTAGGAGGAATTAGGATCTGAGAACCAATCTTATATTTAATATAATTGATTGATCCAAAATGTGTAACCGTGAATGTTGGTGACATATGCATTACACACTGCGGGTAAAATTCCAGAAATGTTCTGAGATCTCCTAAGTCTGTTGAAAGGGGGAATACAATATCATCAATTGTTCGCTCTCGGACACCAATAATTCTTGCGGCTCCGAGAGGAATATCTCCTCTTCCAACAAAGAGTGCAATAACATTATAACCTTCAACAAAAAGGTCGCGCACGGTTTGTATTTGTGATTCTGGACTAGACCAGCGCCCAAGGGGGGCTGATATTTGCCAGAGGCGTGGCTCTCCTACGCGTATAACTACGAGCTTGTTCATTCTCCCTAATTAATGTCTTCGTGTTTTAGACCTTTTAGTCCTCCTGGTCTTCCTTGCAGTCCGCATTTTTCTTGACTTGCCGCCAGTTAGAACTTTACCAGGGGGGATATTGGTTACCATCTATTTTGGCCCAGGTAAAAAAATTGAACCTGGGGCAAAGTTATTATTGGCATATAATGCAACAAGATTGGGAGCCTGTTATTATTCGGTCTTCTAAGACTACTAGTCTAGGGGCGAAGCAAAGTCGGCCGACTTTGTCTGTGGCAGCCCAGGCGGTGAGAAAGGCAGAGGATACTGTTATTACAAAGCCCCAGACCCTCACTGGAAAGTCAAGGTCTGAGATGGCTCAGGTGCGAGTGTCGAAGGGATGGACACAAAAGCAGTTAGACATGAATGGCCAATTTCCTGCAAATTCGTGCAATGGCTGGGAGGCGGGCAAACTTTGCCCAACGGGACCACAGCTTCAGAAGCTTCATCGGCTCCTGGGGATTAAGCTGGAGAGGGAGTAGTGATTTAGCGTCTATGGCGTCTAGATTTTTTAGATCTAGTCTTTCTTAGTTTAGATGGTTTCTTACGATTTCCTCCGAAGCGTGTTTCAGCTAATGTACGACTTATTCTATTAATTTTGTCAGTTTGTTCTTGTAATTCCCCTTGAAGCGCATTATATTCTTCATCTTCACCCTCAACTGCAGCTCTAGCTGCCGCATTAGCTTCTGCCTCAGCTTCTAATAAACGCAGTTGTTCTTCTATTGGGGGGACTCTAGCTCCCTGCACCGCTGCACCACCGGGTCCTGCGGCAGCTGCCATCATTTCAGCTAATTCAGCATTTACCTGCGCTTTCCTGGCAGCTTTAGCATTAGCAACTCTGGCAGCTCTGGCAGCTTTAGCAGCTGCAACTGCCGCAGCACTGGCAGCTCTGGCAGCATTGGCAGCGGCGTTAGCAGGAGTAGCATTAGCAGGAGCAGCATTAGCAGCAGCGGCAGTTCCTTTACTACTTCTAAAGCATCCAAAGGGGCCACACCACTTACGAGTGGTATTATGTCGTGCCCCTGTATTCGTTGATTGCATTCTATTTTATATAAAAAATTAATATTATAGAGAATTAAGGTAGTGAAGAACTAGTCATTTAATTTCTATAGCTTCTACTTTTATTTAATTTCTTAGATCTAGTTTTTCTTAGTTTAGAAAATTTCTTACGGTTTCCTCCGAGTGTTCCACCTGGAGTATTAGCCTTTTTACCACTTCCAGAAATCCATCCACAAATACCTCCTTCACATCTCCAGCGTCTAGTCGTCGTTGAATTGACTGAATTATTACGCCGGGGCTCGGCAGTAGCTGGAAGACTACTTGATTGTGCATTCTTCAATTGACGGTTTATTTCAGTCCATTCTGTGTCTTTTATCGCAATAAGTTGTTTTGCTGCATCAATTCGTCGTTTCAAAAAATCTATTTCTGCTTCAGTTTTTGCTTGCGTTCGTAACAAGCGCTCAGATTGTGCAAGATTTTCTCTTAGAAAGTGTATTTCTCCAAAAAGTTTTTGTGAACGCGCAAATAATTGTTGCTGCTCTTCTCTCTGCATTCTATTTTATACAAATTTTTTAATCTTATAGAGTATTAAGCTGGAGAGGGAGTAGCGGTGGCAACAGTAGCAGCTCTGGCAGCCCTAAACATATTTGCAGCCATTACTAAATGGGTTCCCCTTGGTGGAGCGGTCTCTAGATTAGTAGCAGCAGCGGCTGCACGCATGATTTCAGTTACATTAACTCTAGCGGGTGCTGTAGCAGGCTCTGCTGCTGCATCTAGCGCAGCAATTCTAGCCATCTCCTGCTCATTTTCCTTTAGCTTTTCTTTCAGTTCCTTGATTTTCTTCAGACGCTTCTCCTCCTCGATTTTCTTTGCCTTTTTTGCAGAGGCGCTGAAGGGATATGTTATCATCCAATTAGAGCTATACTGGGGAACAGAAAGCTTCATCCGCTCATTTACCTTCTCGAGTAGCTCGTTAATGTAGATTCGTAGAGCATCAATCTCTTCAATGATTGCTCGCTTCCTGGCAAAATCGGCCTCGGCCATAATTCGTCTGAGAAGATCCGTGCCAGCTTGCACAAGAACCTCCATAGCTCTGCGAATAGCACGCTCCTTCTCACGCTTCTTCTCGCGCGCCTGAACAGCAACCTTGAGCATATCTGCAGTATATTGACCAAGCAGATAATGGATACGGAGGTCCTGATTATCTAGCTCATTAAACACATTATGGTATCGCTGGAGTTCAACATGTTGCACATGCTGAATGATACGATGGAAATTCAGAACACACTCTTGCTCTTTAGCATTAAGTGCGGCCTTAATCCTCTCACGAACATCGTGATACGTGGGAATTCCGCCGCATGCAACATCGCCAATCACACGTGGTGCCACACCACCATTCTGCTTACGCTGCCACTCGTAGAAATGGGGATTATGGACCACACCAGACTCCTTCTGACCCGTGCGCCAGGAGAAGGCAGTATGACACTCAGGGCACCACATCTGGTCACAGCCCTCAATCTTTGTGATTAGCACTGCACAGCCAGGGCAGGGGCGACTATCTTTGGCTAGCAGTTTCGCAGTTGCCACGTTATCGGGATTGCAGGTATGCTCGGCATCACGATTCTCACCCTTTATCTCATGGCACTCGGCACAGGCCCATTTGGAACAGAGACCGCATTTCCACGCGGAACTCAAGAACCCGCGGCACTCGGCATCAGGACACTTGCGAACAAAGGTTGATTCGGACTTGGCCTTCTCACCACGGCCATCACGTAGAAGGCGGATTTGATAGTATGCATCTGCTCTCAGAGTATAGACACGATTGATGTCTTTGTTTATCTCGGCCTGCTTCGCATAGAGATCCTTGAGATCCTTGTCAAAGGGGGGGATGAGTTCTCGCTCCATCTTCTCGGCTGATCGGATCTGCTCGGCGCGATACTGAGTTGCGGGCATGAGGGCAATCTCACGATCGAGAAGAACATTCTCACGATGCTTCTTATAATCACCCATTCGGTAGGTCATTGTGAGATTATCATCGACAAACTCGCGCTCCCAGCCGCGAGAGCAATGCATACAATGTGGGTCATTAGTGCTTGTAGTAAGAAAGGTCTGAATACATCTGCGGCAGGCAGATTTCTCACAGAAACAGCACTTGATTTCAGTATTTGCTGCCTTATTGTATGGCTCAACGCAGATTGGGCATTGTGGCTTTACCTCGGGCTTTACCTCTAGCTCAGGCTTGGCGTTAGAGGTAGGCAAAGTAACAATAGTATTCTGGGGAATTTTCTTAACACGCTTCTTACCAGTATCCATTTGTGCTTTACCAAGCGCAGGCAAACTAATTCAAATTTTAGCTCAAATAGCTTGCCCTATAAAAAATAGCTTAAGATAGCTAAGAGAACGTAATAATTGTATTAATAAACAGGCCACAAGGCCTTGCCATAATAATGCCAGGCAAACCAATACAAATGACGTGTTCCCATCTGAGAATTACACTCAGGACAGATTGGCATGATGTTTTCAGAACACATCATACCACCCTTTGACTCTGCTAAAATATGACCTGCACTATAGGATTCTGCACTAATCACATTCATAGAGCATACAGGACACTGGACCTTTTCTACGGGCCCATATGCCTTGCGCCAAATTACACTCTTGAACCACTCAGGCACAGCCTCTTTTCTTACCTTATTTCCTGCGCTAGTATCGAGAGCCTTATATTTCTCAGCAACCTTATTATTTGCAATCCGTGCAAGCTCTTTTAATTCACAGAGTGATGTTGCGGGCTCAGATGCGGTGATAAGTTGCTCTTGTGGCACTTCTGATGCTTCTTGCAGCTCAGCTGTTTCCAAGTCTTCCATAGTAAACGCAACAACAGGAGTTGCACTAAATGTTGGCATAGCAGCAAGTTTAATTCCTAGAATATAGCCATCCTCTCTTGGAAATTTCTTCGCAGGAAGATGCGTATATAGAGTTTTATGAGTAATATTTAATCTTTGTATAATTTCTGATTCAAGTGTTCTTGCTTTTAGATCCGAATCATCATAGCGCGAATCAAGTACCCATTTCTTCTGATTAAAAGCCATTTCTATGTAAAAAATACGGCTATAAATCCTATCAATTTTTACTAACTGGACTTACCATCGAGTCGCCGCCCCCTTCCACTAAAGGGAACAAATACACCAGGGGGGGCTGAAGGGGCTAAAGGAATAAATGATGAAGGAAACTCTTCTGTTACAGGCGAAGCCACAGGCACAGGCGAAGCCACAGGCGCAGGCACAGGCGCAGCCACAGGACTAGGAGGCCTATCGATAGCCCTCTCAATCTCTACGCGAAGTTCTCCATCTGCTAGGCATACTGAATCAGGAGTTAAACTCTCAATAACAAACTGGTGCATCTCAGGTAGAGATGGATCTACAATTGCTGAAAGAATCCCCTTCTGAATTACGCCCAGCTGATTCAGAGCCTCAGTGAGACCCTCTAGAAACATGGGTCCCTCAACGGTTGCACCAGTCAATGGCCGAATTGTAATTGCCTGCCCCTTTGGTAAGGCCTCAAGGATTGGCTCCATGATTACTTCCTCGCCCTCAGAAAGTGTTAGACGCTCAAGGACCCAGGGAGGCACAAAGACTACATCATCTCCAATATCATCTGTGTAAGGTCCCTCGATTGCAATAGCAATAGTCTCACCTTGAACATTTGTCACATAGACAAAACAACGCGTCGAGTCATCAAGCTGCCTCACGGTGCTCTGGTAGAATCGTGTAGAGCAGCGAATTCCCCACCAGGGGCCGGTGCCTTCAGAGCTGAATGTGTGTGGATAGACAATCGGCATTTTATAACTACAAATGCCGGCTGGATGAACTTCAATTTTTTGCTAAACGTATTAATGTTGTAAATTATTTCTTCTGGCTTCCATCGCCTCATGTTTATCATCTATATTGCACGTTGGACAACCTTCAGGTTTTCTCACATCTGAAATATTTAGAACACGATCAAACTGGGGAAGATGGAGTCGAATATCACGCACAATAATTAGTCCTCGTAGAAATGCAACGTTGTTCATAAAATGTTCAATGTGAGTTTCAATTGGAAATATCTCCTCAACAAACGCTTGTGCTGCTTTGCGTGTTATAATATAACAATGCGCGCCAATAAAATGTAAAATACGCTTGAAAGGACTGATCTCATTTTTAGTATCTACTGGTGTGTGACTCCAACCTAGAATCCATACATCCCATTCTTCAGGTAAATCCTTGGCACAATCCTTAACCATCATTGCAAAGGTTGCGGGTAATTGTGCATCATCTTCCATAATTAAACCGTATTTTGCTCCAGATTTTAAAAATGCCTGCCACGCTTTTAAATGAGATAATGACGCGCCAATCGCACCTCGGCTGTGAATTTCATAATGCGAACGTCTATATTCTGTAAGGACTTGAACCCGGGCATTCATTCCAACACGCTTGTCTTTTTTAATATCAACTGAGAGTCCATGAACCGCTGAAATTCGTTCAACTGGGGGCATTGCTGTAAGTGCAATTTGACGTTCAAACATTTTTTTACGATCTGGTCGATTATCCAGATTTATATAATAAAGTTTGGTATCGGTGAGATCTTTCATCTCTCTAATCTAAGACAGAATTAGTGGCATGTGCTCTAAAAAGAAAAAAACACCGGAAATGTCTCTTTTTGATATATTTGAAAGCTTGAATATAGAGCAATATAAAAAAACAATTTTACAAGAGAGATATTTAGAAGTATTGGATAATTTTCATAGAAGGTCTATTACGCTTGCATACATGTTTTACATAACCCGCATTATAATGACAGTTGGAAGTATCTTAGTCCCAGCCTTTCTTTCCATTCAAGGTTCCACATTTCAAACGCAGATTTATTGGGCAACCTGGATATTATCTTTATCGGTTACGATTTCCAATGGCTTTATGACGTTATTCAAGATAGATAAGAAATATTTCTTCATTAATACGACACTGGAACTTTTACATTCTGAGGGCTGGCAGTATGTTGGTCTGAGTGGGCGTTATTCTGGAAAAGATGGTGTAGCCCCAACACATGAGAATCAGTTTCTTGTATTTTTTCATATGGCGGAAAAAATAAAGATGCGACAGGTTGAAGAGGAATATTGGAAATTTACTGATACTTCTGGTGTAGGAAATGCGACAAGTGCAAAAACGTCACTAATAACTCCGACACCACTTGTGCAACAGGGGCAGATAAAAGCGTTGCCTGACGAGCAAAAGGATGTAATAGAGCGCTGGGTGGGAGATATGAAATCAAATATGTTAGGATTGCAACCTAGGACACGGAATATACCTGGCAAATTAGATGAGAGACAGCTCTCTCCCGGAATTTCAGAATCTTCCCTTGAAACCCCTATGCCAATGCGATCCGACTTGCAAAAGAACCCCTTTGCCAAAACATCCATGGTGCAGCTATCATCGACCACTGGGGCCACAACAAGAAGTGAATCCGATGCAGAATCTGAATCCTCGGAAAAGTCCGCAATACCTGAAAACACGATCATTCAGATCATGCATGAAGAGCCCGATGTCTGGAGCAGAACCAATTCGCGATCTTGATGCATGGAATAAAAATAGCAGTTTGAAGGAAACTCATAATTGTTTTACATATTCAATGAATGTTGTTGATAAGAATCTTATAAAGAAATGTGAAGAGACTGCTGATTGTAATGTAGGATTCCACCAACCTGGATATGCATCTGGATATGGTCATTTTCCTGAAAAACATAGGAAGGGTTGCATCGATATGGTTTCTCGTATGTGGGGAGATAATCCCGATGTCCGACCCATAAAGTTTCATCAGAGGTGTCCTGATAATACAAGCAAGATTGCACTCATTGTAGATCCCAAGCGTGATTATCATTTCTTACGTCATGACAAGGTTGATAAAAATGCGGATGAAAATGGAACATGGTCACACAAACCAGGCTCAATGAATGTTACGACAAAAGATTCCTCTGGTCGCCCTATACTAAGGCCAGACAGAGCACTTTTCATTTATAAGGATCATAAAGAACCCCTCGAATATACAAAATTCTGTGGATATTATTGCGTCCCCCGTGGAAAACCTTTATATCTAATGTCAGATGCACGTGTTGAAGGTGGTTTTAAAAGCGATGTGTCATCTTCTCTGAAATCCAGACGCTACCAGGTGACCCGGAGGAAATCAAGGGATGTGCGCCGTCAGTAAGAATGTTTAAAGCTTCTGCTGCATCTAGACGATAAATTGGATTCGCACGAGTTAGTCCTTTTAGAACTGTCTTAATCTTAGGACCCTTTGATTTCCATCCTGCAGATTCAACAAAGGATGGGATTGACATTTGAATTTCCAGAACTTGGAGGAGAACGGCGCCAATTGACCAAGCATCAAATCCCGGCCAATAGACTTTCCAACAGCGTAACCAATCATGCTGTTGAAAACTCTTGGAATTCTTTGTCCAATCATAAAGGTCACTTGACCACTCCGATGGATTAACATTGCAGAGTGCAGCTAGACGCTGCACTGCAGGTTTTTCCTTTTCCATTCCACGAATGAGTTCCTGAAGGGGTGCATTTGCATGAGTTCCAAGCATCAAGGTAACTTCAGGAGTTTCAGTATCATGATCAAAGGCATACACTCTCCAACGGGCTTTCAGATGATCAATAGTAAGAGCACTTGGTTGAAAAGTAAATCCGAAATCAATTAGTTTTGGTTTATTTTGCTTATCAAAAAGAAAATTCTGACCCCAGATATCAAAGTGGCAGAGATTATTGGTTACTAAAAATGCTCCACATGCCAGGATTTCTTCACAGAATCTTAAATAATTGAAGAAATGGGGGTCGAGATTAATGCGACTTAGAGGATATCCACCCCATGGCATAAGGAGCTGAATAGAATCCTCTAGTTTATTTGTTTCCAGATAGTCACAGTGATTAATATCCTTATCATCCTGTCTGGATTTTGCACGAGGAACACAACTATCTAATTCCGAAATAATTGTATAATTCGAAGACTCAGGGAGTTTCTTTAACAGTTTAGCAACTGCAAGTTCATTTTGGGCATCATTTTTAGAAGTTATTTTTCCAACTAGACTAGGGTCACTTGTATGTTGCACATCCTTGCCTCTCTTTTTACGACATTTTAAGATGGGTTGGTAAATACATCCATACGTTCCCTTACCGAGAATCCGGCCACCCAACATATCTAATTTAAGTAAAGTTTAATTGCAATAGAAAATACCTTAGATTAGGAGATGTCATGGGATGTATTATTATTTACCATAGTAATTATACTTTTCATTGTTATGGGATTAGATATTTGGAATCCACTTGCACATTTTAAGGAGGGATTCATGACAGGTCCCGGTGATAATCAATTCTTATTTGCATACTTTCCTCGTCGGGGAGATATTTCATTTGCTTTAGATGATTCTGCCTATTATCAGGATAATCGCCATGTTATGGGATATGCAGATGTTCAAGGTCTTGGTGTAAATCATGATTTTTGTAGAATGCTTGTGCCGAAGAATAGTGTATCCGATGAAAGCAGCATGTTTTTTGCATGTGCTCTAGCTGGAACTGAAAATATGAATTCTATAAGTTTCAGAACACCTTCTGTGAAGGATGGATTTCGAACAAGCCGTGATGATTATATGCGAGATGCAGATGCTGATAATAAATCTGATTATTGTGCGGTCGTAAGAGTGCAGGGTGGCGCATTTGAGCCTCAATGTTATAGAGCCCTCACTACATCATTTGATACCAGGCAATATCTTGATAAAGATCCACCAGAGGATATTGCAGATATTATATATTTTTATGAGGGTATAATGTTCTGGTTTCGTTTTATCGATGATATGAAAGATTATTCTGAAAATTTGACTACATATATTTCAGGAAGAATCGAAATTGATGAATTTGATGTAAAAATAATGCCATCGCAGCTTATGAAAAGTGAAAAGAAAGATACTACTAATTTAAATGATCGAATTAATGTAACTGATGGAATTAAATTCAATGGGACAAACCAGTTCATTCGCTTAGGTGATTCTCCTGATATGTCCTTTGGGAAGAAAATATCATTGCCCACACTCAAGGCAATAAGCTTCTGGGTGAAATTCGATGAATTTACGAATAATGCTCATATTATAGATTTTGGAAATGGTGCAGGAATAGATAACGTATTTATTGGAATTGTTGGCCGAGGAGATCCATCATTGAGTGATGCTGCAACACTAAGGAGAAATCCATGTGATGCATATGATGATGTAGTTCCTAAGGGTAAATCGGGACCACAGTCGGTTACAGTCATGACTCCCCAGGAATTAATGTTATCTACTGCAAACGTAGATAAATTTATATATGACAAGGAAATTACAGCAAGAGATTTAGATAGAATACGACCATTCAGCAACGATAATGCAGAAAAGAGCGATGCTCATACTAAATATGCAACCTTGATTTATGAGGTCTGGAATGGAAAACTCCGAATGGAACATATAAATGTTCTAAAAGCATTTAAGCTAAAGAAATGGACACATTGTTGTTTTACTACCGCATCAAGTGATGCTATACGACCATCATTACAAATCTTCATAGATGGTATTATGGTAGCTGAGAAAGCAGGAACTCATTTACCTCAGAGTATTAATACAACCAATAATTATTTTGGAAAGAATAATTGGATGTCAGATTCTTCACAGTATGAGAATAAGCCTGAGCTTTTTAAGGGTAATCTCTTTGATGTTCGTGCATATATGCAACCGATGAGTCGTAAGAAAATAGAGAAAACAGTTGCATGGGGGAAACGGTGGCTTGGAATTAAATAGAGGTTTCTTTTATTGCTTAGTCTTTCTTCTCTTTTGTGTTATTTTACGAACTTTACGAGTTTTAGAGCCACCCGCCTGTTTTTTAAGTTCTGCTTTTATAAGTTCGGCACAGTTATAATAAATATCTGCGCAATCATCGCATGGTTGAATCAAAGTTTTAATTGCATGTAAAAACGGAATAAAATTATCCCTGTTTTTTAATATAGAAAGTGAAATACGAACTAAGAAAAAATATCCATATCCTTCTTTATCTTTACTATTTACATTAAGCCTTGAAGTTCCGATTGTATTTAATTTCAATGGAATATATTTTGCAGATTTCTCAAAATCAATTAATTTAACATTTAAATCCGATTTAATCATAACATTTTCAACGGAAAGATCACCATGAACTATTCCATGTGACCAGAGTGCATTTAACGCCAATGTCAGATTTAATAGAATAGTTAATATTTCGCTGGAATTATTAAAATTTGCTATATTATTTTTCTCATTTAAATAATCATAGAGTGTTTTACCCTCAATATATTCCATGATTATGTAGTAAAACTCATTTTTAATATCGCCGGAATTGACGATACCTGCTGCTATCATTTTAGGAAAATATATGGCATCCTCAGGAAAATTGCTAATTTCCTTATATATTTCTATTTCTTTTTTTAAAAGATGAAATTTATTAGTATCATCTCTACTTGAACGATTACCGAGTTTCATTACATATTTAACTCCATCGAGTGAATAAATACACACCGAACGCTCCTTATCATTCAATAGTATCTTATCGTATTTAAAGATATCAAGATTCTGTAATTCTTCTTGCATTTCATCATAACTAATAAATTTTGGTGCAGAAAGGCTTATTTTTAATGGTGGAGGTGTTTCCATTGCCTTGATTCTAATTATGCCCAGATTTTTTCACTTTTTATTAAAAACAGAGGTTTTCTAAAATCAGATTTCAGAAAACTGCTGCTGCAGAATTAAAAACAGAGATTTGCACAAGAATGTTTTTTAGAGATAAACTAAAAATATACATGATTCTATAGAATAATGTATATTTTACTTTTTGGTGTACTAGTTATTAGCGTTGCAAATATAACACATATAACTGAGAGTGAAACATGGGAATTATTCTTTGAACTTATGTATAGCGAGCTCTAGTCTGAGTCCAAGAACCTTCTACGGAACAATTACGTTTCCACCACTGGAAACCGGCTTCGGACATCTCGGCCCATTTAGCCTCTGTCATACCATTGGCAATCTTGTCAATTGCATCGGCCTTATCCTTTACGCGAATCACATGGATGCCGTTAATCAGAGGCTCCGCATAATTATCAATATCCACGTCAGCTGTGACGATGGGCACAGTGCCCATGGCGAGAAGCTCAATCTCACGATTACACTTTGGCCCGAATCCACGTAGGCAGAGGCCATACTTTGCATTCTGGAGTGCCTCCAGATATTCCTTGGGGTTTAGATCATAATCTTCCTTCCCCTCCTTCATCGAGAATTTTGCACACACAGATGACCACATCTCAATATCCTGCTTGCTTCTATATTGAGCCTGCACATTATTCTCGATACGGCCGAAGAATACCATAGTATCCTTGCGGTCATCATACGATTTCCTTTCTACTGAAGCCAATTCCTCAATCAGCTTAGGGTGACGAGGCCAGAAAATCCATGGCCTACAATTAGCCTTTTCAGAATAATCTGGATTACCAACTAGACAGAGCTTATATGTCTGCTCTGCAGGAGGAGCCTTCTCTAGCCAGGACCACGTTGGTCTATCATAAAGTAAGATTCCACCCACACCCCCTAGCCAGCAATGGGTGAGCACAGGGTCCTCCTTTCTTGTAATATAGCCTCTCTCTTCCCACAGGTCAATAAGCTCGCGAAATGAATCACCCTTGTGACCAAAGAATCCATGCTTCATTGACCTCGGTGGTGTTAAGATAGTTAGTGGGGCAGTGAGGGCTTCGGTTTGAATAATGGTGGGAATAGTATCTGTGACTTCCACGGATATAGGTGGTTCTACCGTTGATTCTATTTTCTCAGCTGGTAACCATTTAGCTACCTCCTTCTCTACAATCTTCTTAAATCCTTCCACCGTTGAACGGGGATACTGGAGCAAGGTCCAGTCAAGTCCTGCAGCCGCTGCTAGATGCACTAGAGAATCAGATGGCTCCCTCTCTTCCTGGAGTTCAAGGATCTTGCATCCCACAGGTGCAAGCCATAGCCACGCCCAAGATGGATGCTTAATATGTTTTACAGATGATGATAGGACAACACGCGCCGCACCTGAAAGTGCTTGAGCCCATACGCTTGCACTATCGGTGCACCATATTGTCTTAGTGGTCATCTCACCAAATTTCTTAGACAGACGTTCTACTAAGTCGCCATTCATATGATATGTATCCTGCACAATTACAGTTGTATTGCGAACAGAATCAATATCAGAAACCCATCTGCCATTCATTGCCTCCCTCATAGCATTTACGTCAGATTTTACAGGACGCGTCCCATGGCATGAGCGACCTACTACCGTCTTGGCAAATACCTGAGTTTGTTCTGAATATTCTAGGAGACGCCCCTGGGCCTTTTCCCATTTGAACAGGTGTATTGCAGCCAGGAGTCCGTTAGTCTTCTTACACCAGAAAGATGCATTTGGAGTATTCTTGTTCTGCTGAATAACCTTGGACAAATAGTGAAGCGTAAAGAGTGCTGGCTCCTGTAGCCAGGCCGACTCTAGATGAAAGGCCATCATTGATTCAACACCATAAGATGCCATCAAGTGACTCAGCTTATTATCGGACCATGCACCCTTCTGAATATCTGTTGTGCCGACACATATATCAGTGTGTCTATAGACAAGACCAGATGGACTGACGAAGGCGCCTCCTATTATTTCAATTGGCCTATCCTGCCCAACTGGGGGTAAATATGTATTGAGGCCTTCTGCTGCCCAGATGAATGCAGGATCACGGTTCATCTGAGAACAGAACATTGCAAGATGCTTTTGAGTTGTAGCTTTTAGAGGTCTGTCTAGGGGCTCATATGGCGTAGGGTGACCGGCCCAGCCATCCCAAGAAAGAACCGGATGTAATTCATGAATTCCAGTAGGCTCAACGAACATATAAACAGGGCGATCTACAATATCTGATTTCTCGTATGTTCGAAACTCTGATTTATGAACATGAATTGTCTGAATATTCATTGCAGGATTTACAATCTTGAATTTATTTCGTAAGAATTCAACAAGAATTGCATTGTCACAGCCAGCCTTACCGAAGGGAATATTAAATGCACTCAGATTCCATTTTCTTGACAAAACACTATTGCTGTGAATTAACCACGTATCTTGAGAATCATTGCGCGGGCCGAAGAGTTCATGTGGCTTGGAGCCATCGCCCTCCTCCCAACGTAATAAGGCAACGAAGGTATCGGCTAGATTTACTGACCAGATTGATCTCCATGTCTGATTTAGATAAATATCTGCGTTGGCAAAGGCAACCAGAGAATTTGCACCAATCAGATTTTGAATTGTATCAATACAGTGCGCATATGTTAGACGAGTTTTCAGAGGAATCTGTTTTATCTTTTTCTGAGGATCTGCAGGAATTGCTAGATTTGCTGATTCTACAAAAAGAATGATTTGATCAATAAAATCACATGCTAAATTCATTTCTAGGCACTTTTTTAGTTCTTTTTCGCGTAGTTTGTCTGCAGGCTTGTAGAGTTGCTGAATTAAAACAAGAGGTTCTGGGGGATCATGTGTTTCAAACACTGATAGTTTTAAATCAGAGAATTGGACTTTCTGAATTCTTGCATGGCCAGGGGTTAGGCCAATTAATCTGTTATATCTGAAAATAATGGTTGCACACATAATTGCATCCTCAAGTGTTCCATCCCATGGCTGGCCAAGAAAAGGATACATGGATTCGAATTCCTCTAGGCAAATAACATTGCCAAGAGTGGAAACATCAAACCCCTGTGATTTTAGGGTCTTAATAGCTTTAATAGACACTAGAATAAAACGGACTTTTTTAGCTTTCTCTGTTTTTAACCAGAGATTTGTTTCAGGCGTTTCCTCAGTAAGAAGCACAATATCAGGTTTCCATGAGAGAAAACCTGGTTCAACAGAAGTTACTATAATATCCCAGCGTTTCCAGCGATTCTTATCTCTAGAATAAGGTTCCTTCATCCACGTTAGAGTTTTAGAATCCTTCCAGATAGATGCATCAGAATTCATAATGCGAATCGGCTTACCATTTTTTGGATTCGTAGCAAGCATCTGTATTAAGATATTTGTTACGAGTTTAAACCATAGGGGGTATAGTCTATAGATTCTATAAACTAAAAAACATTTCCATATGTAGTCCAATGAAAAATTGTTGCATTTGGATCACCACGAGCTATAAAATTACTTGCTGTTACTCCTGAGAAACTTAGTGGAATAAAGAATGTATTTGTTCCAGAACGATATGTTAATTGAATTATATAATTAGAATTTACGTATGGCCTACTCAATACAATTAAAGTTGAGGTAGCTAATAAATTACCAGAACCATATTGAATAAATGGTTGGCGGTTTCCTAAGACATTTATTGTAGAAGTATTTAGTATACTTGTAAAAAAATTGGCAGAAGTAGTTGTAGATAGTGTGCTTGCAAATGTTTGTGCATTAACAGTTTGTCCAATGGCGGTAGAAAAACTAGAAAATGCATTATTTACATTAGACACCGTGATAGTTGGTCCGAGGGCAGTAGAAAAACTAGAAAGTGCAGTATTTAGTCTAGGTACAGTTACAGTTGGTCCAAGGGCAGTAGAAAAACTAGAAAGTGCAGTATAAATAAATGTAGAAAAAGGTGAATTAAATGATGCAATTGAATTTGTCATAGAAGAATTAACGCCTTCCATATTTTTAATAAGCGAAGAAATGCTAGAAATAGTATCATTTGGAGAAAACAGAAATAGTTCATTTGTTACCGTATTTGTTGAAACTGTAATCGTCCCAGTACCACGTATATCAATCGCATTATTAAACAATCCAGTTGTAGTATTAAATGAATTAATTGAACTTTGTCCTGGAACATTTATCACGCCAAAAGATTTAGAATAAAGTGTTGCGGATGCACCACCGTTAGTAGTAATAAGGCCAATATTTGAATTATCAAGTATAGAAAACCCTGTATTACCAGGTGAAGAATTAAACACGGAAGTAGTAGTTGTGAATGTATTAAATGCAAGGCCTGAATTAATAGAGTTTAAGCTTGTCCATAATGTTCCTCCTGCACCATCAGTAGTTAGAATTCGATTAGGTTCCAATATTTGATTATTATCTCCCTTTGCATAGATTTTTCTAACGCTCAATACATCTACACTTAGACTAGTCATTCTAATCTAGAATAGAATATTTCAATATATTATACTAATGGCGTAGTAAAGGCATTTAGAATTCCTTTTCTAAGAATAGATGCCTGGCCAAGGAGGATTACTACAATTAGTTGCACATGGAAAACAGGATGTATTCCTCACTGGAAATCCTCAGATGACATGGTTTAAGATGGTTTATAGACGTTATACAAATTTTGCAATTGAGAGTCAACCTATGTATTTTGATGGAACACCTGATTTTGGTAAGCGAATTACATGCTTAGTTCCACGTCGGGGTGATCTTCTTAGTCAGATTATTATAGAAGTTACTTTACCGGCACTTAATCTAACTACGGGAGACTCAGTTTCTTACGTGAATTCTATTGGTCATGCACTTATTCAAGAAATTAGCCTGGAAATAGGAGAACAGCAAATTGACCGACAAACAGGTGAGTGGATGGAAATCTGCTCCAATTATACGACACCGTATGACAAACAGGAGGGTTTTAATACTATGATTGGAAAAACTGATACAAATATAGAACCACAATTATTTGGAACTCAGAAATTATATATTCCTCTAAAATTCTGGTTCTGTAAGAATCCTGGGCTTGCCTTGCCACTTATTGCACTACAATACCATCCGATTCGAATTAATTTAACATTAAGACCCTTAAATCAATTATTTTATAGTTCAGGGCTGTCTGGACCAAATTGTAGCACAATAGAGGTAAGTCCAGCATCAATTACTGAATTAATGTTATGGGGTGATTATATTTATCTCGATACCGAAGAAAGACGTCGCTTTGTTAGCTCTGCTCACGAATATTTAATTGAACAAGTTCAATATACATCCCCTTTACCTATATCTTCCGGTTCTACTTCAGCAAGCTTACGTATAGAATTTAATCACCCGTTAAGAGAATTGTTTTGGTTTATTCAACGATCAGATATGACACGCTTTCACGAATTTTTTAACTATAGCTCACTTGGATTATTTGAGCAAGGAATTCGCCAGGATATTTTACAGGATACTGTATTGCAATTAGATGGCTTTGATAGATTTCAAGTAAGAGATGCTAAGTATTTTGGTATAGTTCAGCCATGGCAATATCATAAGGTAATACCTAAAAATTTTTATACATATTCTTACAGTTTTGCTCTTGATCCAGAATCTGTTCAGCCCTGTGGCTCCTTAAATGCAAGTCGTATGGATTCTATTGTTCTACAAGTAAATCTAGTTCCAGAAGTAGTATCAAGAGTTACTACATTAGATTTAAGTGGAAATACCACGTGCCCATCAACATTCTATGCAAGAGTGTATGGTGTAAATCATAATGTCTTACGAATTGCAGATGGTTTTGGAGGTGTTCTTTTTACTATTTAATTGAATTATAAACATTAGAAGCTTAATGCTGGATGCAAAAATTACACAAGGAGAATACTGGGGAGGAGCGCAAATTCGCTATTGGATTTATTTAATCCTTGTGATTTTACCTTTTACAGGATTATTAGGTATAGATCATCTTGTCTTACGAAGTCCTATTACCGCTATCCTAAAATTTATAAGTATAATACCCCTTTTTGGGTTCTGGTATTTCTATGATATAGCACAAGCATGTGGAGAACGTGAATTAATTGAGAAGTATGGAATTGGAGTTCCAATTTATGGTCCAGTGGGAATTGGAGCAGGTATATTTAGTGGAACAGAAGGAATTAAGAATGCTCCCAATAATAGCCCTAGACCATGGTTATTTACGTTATATGCATTAACAACTGTACTCTTTATAGCATTTCCAGTGAATAAGTTTATTATAGGCGATTATACATATGGATTTATTCAATTATTTTCATTATTACTTGTATTACCTGCAATCGGAATTAGTTTCTATGATATTTATAATTTGTTTTTTAATACTAATGGTATATTTGAACATGGACCTGCTCGTTTCCCTGTTATCCCGGCATTCATAATAGGAAATAATTTTGATAAATCTGTGCTAGGACCAAATAAAAATGATTCAAATGGAATAATTGGTAAAATGATAGAAGTTGTTGCAGTAGAAGGAACTAGAAAAGCTGTAGATTTGGTTATAGAACCTGCAAAAATAATAGTTGATGGTGCCACCGCAGTTGTTACATCAGCAGAAGAAGCAGCCGTTGCTACAACAAAAACTGCCCAGGCTAGTGCAGAAGCTGCTACAGATTTAGTTGGTTTTGCTAAAGTCTTACCAACTGCTCTTGATAAGGTTGTTACTAATTTACCAGATAAACTAGCAAAGCAAACTCATTCAGCAGCATTATCGCAAAAAGGCGGATTTATATCGTCGAGTCCATCTACAACAACAATTGCACTATTATTAAGTGTGGGCGTTATGGCATTTAGTGGTTACGTATTTTACATTTATAAAAATACAAATCGAACATCAGAAAAATCAGATGATCCCCCTAGAAACACAAGAGCAGTTCGAGTCCCTTCTGAACGTAAGCAATAAGAATCCCCCCCAGGTCGTCGTATATTTCACGGCAGAATGGTGCGGGGCCTGCACAAGATTAAATCATGAGGAAATCCAGGCATCAAATCGTAATATTGTTTGGTATAAATGCGATATTGACCAGAACAAATATACTCTGGGATACTGTGGCCTCAAGCAAATTCCATCTTTTGTATTTATTAAGGTTTCCAAGTTTCTTGGAAAATTCACAAGCTCTAATACGGCGGCTGTGATTGAAACATTAAATGATGCATTTAATTAGTGATGCACAACGCAGAGTATGATATATGCATAATAGGAGCCGGCATAGCCGGCCTGTATTGTGCAAGAGAACTAAAGAGAAAACACCCTAAGGCAAAGATGTGTATCTTAGAAAAATATAAGGGAATCGGCGGCCGAACTTATACATTTCACACCAAGGTGAATGGCCTAGATATTAGCTGGGAAGCAGGAGCAGGACGAATTCATAAGTCTCACCACCAAGTCTTGAAATTATTAAACGAGTATGGTATTAAGACAATTCCCATTGGGGATAAGATAGAATGGAGAACTATCAAAACACCTGGAGTTGCAGAACCAATTGATTTCCTACGTCTGTTTGATAATCTAGGCATTTCGCAACTTTCTGAAGAAGTCCTGGAATCAATGACTATAAAACAGATTCTTCAGAAAACTATGGGTGACAATAAAACACAAGTTCTGATGGATCGCTATGAATATCGTTCAGAATTAGATACATTAAAGGCCTCAAATGCATTGTATTCTCTTAAGCATGAATTAGGAAATCATGGAGGATTCTGTGTTGTAAAAGGAGGATTTTCAGCTTTAATCGAAAAAATGAAAGCAGATATTTCTGGAGTTGAACTTTTATTAGAACACGAGGTTACAGATATTCAGAAGTTGGAAACATATGAAATTTCAGTAAAATCAAGGGACACTATCCGTGCAAAAAAGGTAATTATTGCAATTCCACGAGATGCGCTAGCAGAAATACCGTGTTTTCATGGATTGCCAATTTTAGAACAGGTGAAAATGAGACCTCTGGTTCGAATGTATGCAGTGTTTCCTCTTGGGCCAGATGGAAAAGCCTGGTTTGCAGGTTTAGAAAAATTCGTATGTGATTTGCCAATTCGCTATGTTATACCAATGGATACGACAAAGGGGACCATTATGATTTCTTATACAGATGGCCCAGAAGCAGAGCAGTGGATTACAAAAGCAAAGAAAAGTGAAACCGCGGTTCAGAAAGAAGTAATGGCGCAAATCCGTTCTCTGTTTTCAGGGCAGAAAATTCCCGATCCTCTGTTTTTTAAGATTCACCCCTGGTCAGATGGTTGCTCATATTGGGCCCCAGTTGCCGATAAGCCTTATGATTTTAATCTGGTGTCTAAGGCTTCCGTAAAACCGTTGCCAGATATGCCTGAACTCTATATGTGCAATGAATCATGGGCATATGCACAGGCATGGGTAAAATGCTCTCTAGACCAGGCTCAGAAAGTCATTGATATAATAGAATAAAAAATAAATTTTATATTCTATTAGTATAATGGCAAGAAATACTATATCTATGAAGTCCCTTATCAAGACCGGATTTGGAATAAGTGTTGGTTTTTATCTTGCTCATATTCTGTTTATATTACTTGGTATGGCATTTTTCATACCCGGTTTTATATTACTAAAGAAGAAATCATCAGATAAAAAGGAGATAAGTGCCTCACAAATTGGGGGTATGGTGCTTATGGTTCTTGGTGTTGCTATAATGGGAGGATTAGGTTTTGGGACTTTATTAGATTCTGCAGGTGATATGTTTTCTGATTAAATTAATTAGTAGAAGTAGAATGAAGACGCGTAAATTATTTGCACCTTACAAATACTTTGCGGGTCTTTCACAGAAAAAGAAGACACAGAGAAAGAAAGAGATAAGAAAATTCGGTGCAAGATCATGGAAAAACCCGAAGGCATATCTGGGATTTAAGACTGACAGAGGAATTAAGACACGCAAATCTAGTTATACGGCCTCGTGGAACAGGAAATTTCCGAATGTAAAATCCCTAGAAGATCGCGCCAAGGCTACAGGTGTTCCATTACGCTTTATACGTGAATCGTATAATCGTGGAATGGCAGCATGGCGAACTGGACATAGACCCGGTGCAACTGAACAGCAATGGGGCTATGCACGTGTTAGTTCATTCTTGTTATGCGGAAAAACATTTCATACTACAGATTCCGATTTAGCAAGGAAAGCTAAGGGAACTGCTTCTGCAAAGAAATGGTGGGCTTCGCAGGGCTGCTAGCGCATACTAGTGCATACTAACGCATACTACCGCAGTGCCATATTCGCCAGTTCATCAACCATGTGATTGAATTTCCAGGGGAATACACGCTGCGAATCTCCGCCCTTGTGTCCCTTCAGCCACTTGTATTCTATTTTGAATCCGAGAGCCTGAGTTTTTTCCACTAAAACACGAATTAAATCAAGATGTTGAATTTCACCACCTTGTTTTTTCCAACCTCTGCTTTTCCATGTAGGTCCCCAAACAGATGCACAATTAATGGAATACTGGCTATCGGACCAAATCTGGATTTTTTTCAATGTGGAATCTCTAGCCAATTGTTTCTCAGCAACTTCCACTCCTCGTAATAACGCAGTTAGTTCTGCACGTTGATTTGTCTGTGATTCAGATAAAGGTATCGCTCCTGAAAATCGGTCTAGAACTATATATCCATTATCCGAAACTAGAAGAGCTCCCCAGGCAGCATTCGCATTGCGTTTTCCATTATTAGGACATGCTCCATCTGTAAAAATATGCATAATATTTTCATTCTTTTCCTTACTCACAGATAGAACATGGTTATTGATCACCACATTATCTTGAATCTCTTTCACATCTTCTTTGTCAGCCCCTTGCTTATATATGTAGGCATCCAGAGGTCCGGTTCTCCGGAGTGGCTTTATATGTGTCTTATTATATTGTCTGTCTTTATCTTCATATATCATCTGTTTAGGCTATATACTAAATGGATAAAAGGTTCATCAAGTTTATGGGTTAACTTAATCCATATTTTATTGGTTGCACCCGTACTATTTATAATTGGCTACTATGGTAAGGCCACGACAAGGGCATTCTTTGAAATAACATTACTTTTAGGATTTTCTGCACTTGGCTATAATATTTATAATTTATTTATACAACTGAATACAGTATCTGGAGGAAAGAGTGATTCTTAGTTTCTAAGTAATACAAGAACAAATAAAGCAATTGATATTGATACGATACAGATAGTGCAAACTGTTTTATTAATACATTCATTACGATTTGTATAAACAACAGTTGAATCGGATGCTGGTTTAGTAGAAACCAGGGTTTCCTGACAAATCTCTGTTTCCTTACTTGTGGGATCACGTGGAACAATAATTCTTAATTCTACTTCGGAATCTTTGGCTTCCATTTCTGTTTATAACATTGAAAAAATACATAAATAAACTGCGATTAGATAATCTTTAGTTTATCCTTAAAATCAGCGTTAGTCTTCATATGATCCATAGCATGATAGAGAATTGCTGGATATGAATTAAACTCACGCTTGCATGGAATACAAGTATGAACCTTAGAATCAGCCTTTTTCTCAATCAGTGGCTCAATAGACTTCTTCAAGTGATTCCGCGCAATGTGGATTCGACAGTGTTCCTTTTTGATGAATGTTATATCACAATCATCAAACGGGCATTTAATTTCTACAACTGGCTCCTTAGAGTGATTCAGTTTTACGTGATCATCAAGCGCATATTTCTGATAAAACTTCTTATCGCAGCTCTTGCATTCATAGGAAGGCTTTCCCTCGTGCTTCTTCATGTGATAATGCATAGTATTTTGTTTCTCCTTTACCTCGGAGCAAATCGTGCAAACATAGAATCCTTGCTCATTTGTTTTATATTCATATACCATTTGCTTGCTTTTCAAAAATTGTTCGCAGGCTTCAATTTTTACAGCCCTTTATAGTAACTATGCGTATATCTAAACAATTTTATGTATATTAATACATGGATTTAGCACCAGAAGATGCATTTATTTCACTATCAACTCTAGAAACATATATCGAAAAATATCCAGAGGATGCGGAGAAATGGTTAGAATTTTTACATAGTAAGGAAAATACTCAGCCACGTAATCGTAGGCATATGCTGACACGTGACAGGTTACCTGCAGAATTACTAGAGCCTCACGTAAATACAATAATTCCCAATACGGAATCACCGATTGAAGATTATAATGATGGTTGTTTATTATGTAAGAAATCATGGTTATCGACTGACGGAGTTCCTAAGATTACCTTGATTTGCGGTCACATGTATCATACTGTATGCTACATGTATGAATATTATTCAAATGAGGCTCCAGTATGTTTAGTTCAGGATTGTGATATAGATACATGGGCTTATATTAGAACAATTTATAGAAATAACAGGGATAGAAGAAACCGGGCTGAGAATATCTTATTAGAATCATTCAAAAAGAGAGGTGATTTTAAGCAAGATATTAAAGAGCTAAGAAGCGATGTTTTTCAGTTTACTAGAGCACAAGGAACAATGGATAGATTAATCGATAATGCAAAAAAAGACCTTGCTCATAAACATTTATTTACAATAAATTATTTACGAAAGGAAATGAATACTACAGTGAAGGACTTACAGGAAACAGAAGAAATGTTAAACTATAAAAACTCAATAAAGAAATTTAGAAAACATGCAACAAAAATATTCAGAAAATACCATACATCATTTAGAGAATTAAATACGCATGGAATTATAAAATGTTCCTGGAGGGTGAGAGGTGTATTAGAGCGCCATAGGCAACTAAGTTTCTATAAATTAGGATTTGGAACTTATCCAGGATTACAGGCAATGAAGGATCCACTGGCAAATCAAGAGAATAATGGGGACTCATCTTCTGATGAATCTGGCCAAGGTCAAGCGGAGGCTGAAAATTAATTCTCAATCTTCATAGCCAACTCCTGTCTTCCCCTATTTTGCTCAACTTCAATCTCCTCAATTCTCTTGAATCCATATTGTCTTAGACGTTCTCTATAGGCTCTATCACCAATTAGTCGTCGGATTGCATCTATCCAGGCCTGCTCGTCATCATGCATGCACATAATTCCTGCGCCACCAACACATTCAACTAGTCCAGGAGATTCACTATGAATTACTGGAACGCCTGATGCCATTGCCTCTACTGCGGTGCGCCCCCATGTTTCATTCTTAGAAGGCATAATTAGAATACCAATTTGTTTAAATACTACAGTAATATCCTTTTGATTTTCAATGTATGTAAGATTTTTAGATGTTGAATCAAGCACTTGCGAACTATAGCCGCCTTTAACGCCCATAAATTGTACATCTGGCATTCTTTCTGCAAGTTTCTTTAACATATCACCACCTTTATTTCGATTACAATTAATTAAACATACTATATCATTATTTATTGTAGTTTGATGAAGACTCTTAAATTTTTTTGTTTCAACATAGGGAATCATTCGCATATTATTATGCAAGGTTGGAATTGCATCCTGCGTCATATGACTATTATAAACAACAGTAACTGGAAATGATACTTTTTGTTGGAATAACCAAGGATCTATATCAATTACATGAACAAATACAAACACATCTTTATTTCTATTTTTAATTAATTCCATGTTTTTTGGATCATATCCCATTTGGAAAAGAATGATATCTGCGTTTTGAAATTTTGATTTACAGAATTCATTTGAATTATTATATTTATAAATCTTGAATCCATCATATTCATCAACTTTCCATGTATTTACGAATATTGAAATATCATGCCCACGTGCTCTTAAATATTTAATAGTTTCATATGCACTTAACTCAGAACCAGCAAATGTTGTAGGGAGAAAACTATCACATAATAAGGCAATTGATTTTGACGATTTTGCTTGAGCCATTTTTGATTCAGGAATTTTCTTTTGTTCTATTTCAAGTGTTCTTCTTTGAGGTAATTCACTTACAGTATAGAATGGTGTAAGTATAATACATACTATTGCAATTAGGGCAAATCCAAGAAGTTCCCTAGACATTCTATCTTCTCCAATATATTTAATCTTTTTTATTGACCCTTAGTATAATGGCTCGGTCTAGTACGCGTAAAATGCCAGCATCTGGCTCAAAGGCTCAGGTTTGGCACGGGACTGCTAGACATACCCCGGGAGGTCTTACTCGTAAGGATTTAATGAAGACTAAGAAGGGTCGCATTGTAAGTCGCAGGAAGCATGCAATTGGCCTTCGTCGCATTAAGTCTCTTCGCAAGCTTGGATTTAAGGCCAAGAAGGGAACATTCAAGCTCTTTAAGAAGTAATATAGGGGCTATGGCTTCGCCTAACCCTATAACCCCACCCAGTGGCTTCGCCTAACCCAGTAGTCCCATAAACCAAATTGCACTATTCAGTCAATCTCTCTGTAACTGTTCGCAGGATTGATCGCAAATCAGATAAATGAAGCCGCAGGGCTCCATTAATTTCTGGATAAAACCATGTAGCATTATATGTTGGCATAGAACCAACCAGCTGAACCGAACCTTGAGTTCCTAAACGCTGATCAATCATGGACAGGCAGAGACTAGCACCAGACCCTCGAAGCTCTCGGTAGATACTTCGAAGATCTAGAGTCTGTAGTAAGGCTTGCACTGCTGCAGGAAATCCAGCAGTCGTCTTTATAAATTGTGTATCGGTAATGAGGTCTAGCCTGGGAAGAAAGATTGCATGTGGTAGAACCGTAAGATTAGTATCTGAAGAAATATCCTTGAGGCAAATGAAGGTTGGACCCTTTGCGCTTGTCATGGCCTTTTGCCAGAATGCTTGAGGCACCTGCAGCTTGGGACTTATTACAACTAGGACGGGAGATTTCAGATGTTGTAGGACAGAGAGGAATAAACTCCAGTCTGTCTGAGATTCCGGGATAAAGGTCATTTCCCAGGGAAAGGCTAAATGCCATGCCTTAGAATCTTGTTTAGAAAGAAGTAAAATATGCGTTTGAAAGGGTGCAGAGCCTGAAATAAGTTGGTCGTAGAATCCATTTGGCAGTGAGCAAGTTTCAGAAGGAAGAATCCACTGGCTTATACGCCCACGGAGATTTTCGTCAAAGGCCTCTAACGATATAGAACCCATATCTAATTGTATTGGAACCAAAGAACTTGAAGAAAAAAACGCTTTTGTATAGTAGTATGAATACTATACAACAGATTCTTGCCTTAGCCTTACTTACAGGAATAATGGATTTACCTTGGCTCTTTATTCAGGGACCCGCTGTGCAGGAGATAGTCCGAAATATTCAGGCGGATAGGCCAATGAATGTGCGGCTTTGGGGCGCAGTGCCAGTATATCTGGCTCTTGGTTATCTTATTTCAGAAATCCATTCGGCCCCTCGTGCATTCTTAGCTGGTATGGCTACCTATGCAGTTTATGATTTCACTCAGATAGTTACTTTCGATAAATATCCATTGTGGTTTGCATTGGTTGATTCTATGTGGGGCGGAGTTTTATCTGCCCTTGTTTGGTGGGTTGGACTTCAGTTTGGCCTTACGAGTGCGAACCGATAATTAAAGAAAAGGATTATGTGCCCACTGGAAAATTCCCTGTCTCTGTCTGGGCCTGCAGTTTAAATCCCCTTGCTTACAATTTGCCTTAATCTGACCTGAGTGGCGTGTAAATGCCTTCCATCTAGAAATCTGAACTCTATCTAATTCAGGAATTCTGCGTCCCATCCAGTACCGACAATACCATTGAAACCATCCGCGCTCATCGGGATTTATTTTTGGATCGGACAACTCAGGATGCTGACCTTTATGGCTACCACCAGGCAGCCAGCCAGATTTAGTCCAGAAAGAAAGAGGTTGCCGTGAATCTACACCAAAGAGATTCACTGAAACATCTGACGCACCAGGGCGCAAGGAACCCATTTGAATTGCATTAAGAAACCATTCAGCAGGAAATTCCAGAAGACAATCATTTAGATATTTACCTTCAAATGCCCCACCTGCCAAAATTTCTCCAGGTGTGGCATACGGTTTGAATTCTGGAGCAAATCCTTCACCAGGCGATTCTTCTAGGGTGTAACTGTATCCCTTACGCATCTTATTCCACACCTTGATTGTATCGCCTTTCTTAAATGATGCTAGAGGCTTCCCCTTGGTAACTAAAATCTGCATCATTTCATCCGTTGTTTTCAGTTTAAGAATACGCGAATCCATCTTACTTTACCTTGCTATAAAAAATGAGTTCCATTATTTTGTATAATAAGTTACATACACATGGACTCACTACCAAAGACTCATGTGCTGACAAAGGAGGAGGAGGAGTTTGTGAAGAAGCTTTCACCGAAGGAGAAGGAACTGCACCTTCTGGCAATTCAGCTTCTAGAGACTTCTTATAGACCGGAGTGGTCTCATATGTATAAAGAGAAGGTTACAAAGAAGTAATTACTTACATTCATTTATTTAATAGTTTTTACCTAATTGACTTATAATGCGGTGTCCATTTTTCAAACAATCAATAATCCAATCATTTTTATTTTGATATCCTCTACTCCATATGCCAGTAATATAACATCCCCAATGATCTACAGGAATACCTTCTAATAAAAAATCTAAGATAGTTTTACCACATAATGGACAAATATACGTATTATTCATAATCTATAATAAAATAATAATTTTTGTTACCTAATCATTTAGTTTAAGATAAGTATAGATGTCATGCCCTTATGCAGATATTTTAGGAGTTCCTGGGGAAGGAGTTCATGCCCAGAGATTTATGGGGATTGCACTGAATGATACGATTGCAACAGTTGTTGCGGCTTTATTAACTGCATGGATATTCAATATCTCTTTTTTGTATTCAGTCATAGGTTGGTTTGTCGCAGGTGAGATATTACATTATGCATTTGGAGTCAATACAGCATTCTTAAAAATGCTGGGTATAACACCGTGTAAATCTTAGATTCGCTTTACACGGATAACTCTATCGGCCCGCATACCAGTCAAAGAAAAATCACCATTTACATGTTTTAGTAAGGGATAATCATAAATGTTTCCGATCTCTACTACTTGAACACCACTTGATACTCCATCTAAGATAAATTCAATAGTATCACCGGCTTTTATTGATGTGAGGCCTTTTGTAAATTGGCTACGTGATACGGGGTGATGCCACTCATCTGATGAATTCTGACCCCACTCAAGAATACGTTCATATTCCTCCTTAGTTGCATATAGTGCCCTAGACATTATAGTCATTGTATAAAGACTACGTTTAGGCACGTGGATATTTAATTTAATTTGATTTACTCTAAAATCCCTAGTATCACTAAAGACACATGCCATCATTACGATATGGTGGTGTCATTTATTATCAAGTAAGACATGCTATTTCCTGTAAACTTTGCAGGGACACTATTGAAAGCAAGCATACTCATGATTTTAAGACGTGTTCATGTGGATCAGTTGGAATAGATGGAGGAATCGTTTCAGGAAATAGGATAATTGGAGATTGTGAGAATATTGAGCCACGGGGCATGTATGCTGCAACTGTAAATGGAAAGAAATATTGGCTTCCTCAAGAAGTCATTGAAAATCATTACTATCGCCTAAACGTTTCAAGATAAATAGTAGTAGTTCTAAATAAAATTAATGCCCAAAACTTTTTTCGCTGCACATAATATCATTGCCACGCTGAAAAACCTCCGGCAACTCGTATCATCCTTTCCCAAGGCACATGGGTCATCCGGTTCTATCGCTGTTCTAAATAAGTCACGCATTGAGACCCAATGGCATACATGGGCCAAAGCACTCCCAACAATTAAGCCCTATTACGCTGTAAAGTGTAATCCTGAACCTTTTCTTCTTAAAACTCTCATTAACAAGGGTGCAAACTTTGATTGTGCTAGTTTGAGAGAGGTGCATGATGTGCGAGCATGTAATACGGCCTATGATATGCCAAAGCCTGAAATCTTATATGCTCATCCTCTTAAGTCTGAGAGAGATATAAGAGTAATTGGAGAGAATCATATTCATACTACCGTTGTTGATTCGGTGGAGGAGTGCGATAAGCTGACAAAGAGCGGTTGGCAGGGGAATGCCTTGGTCCGTATTGCGGTCAATGATAAGGAAAGTAAGATGCCATTCTCAGTGAAATTTGGTGCAACTGAAAAAGAATTGGATCAGATTGCAAAGGCGTCTCTGATTTCATTGAATGGTATTTCTTTCCATGTTGGCTCAGGCTGTGAGAATCCCTTGCAATATAAGGATGCGATTGAATATGCAGCAGAGGTTGGATTTGCGATTTTAAGAAAGTATGGACATGACCCAAAGATTGTAGATATTGGTGGAGGATTCTCCTCTGATCCTAGCACATTTGCTAAAACGGTAGATGTAATTCAAGAAACTCTTAAGAAAATTCCGAAGAATCGTATTATGATTGCAGAGCCTGGGCGATTCTTTGCTCAGCCAAGTCAGGATCTCTTTGTCAAAGTAATTGCAAAAAAGAATGGACCCAACGGCCTTCGCTATGTTATTGACGAGTCGCTCTACGGTCATTTTTCCTGTATTCCCTTTGACCATCAGAAACCTGCCTTTATGCGTATATCTCAGGGCAGCCATGTTGAGAGACCTGTGAAGGAGGCGATATTATTTGGTCGAACCTGTGATAGCTTGGATGTAATTGCCAAGGGGCCAATGGAGGAGTTGGTTGTTGGAGATTGGTTATACTTTCCCTTAATGGGGGCTTATACGGCTGCAACGGCATCTGAATTTAATGGCTTCCCGAAGCCAGACTTGGTTGAAGATGCGGATAATTTGTTGCCTACAGTTGAAGAGGCTTGGAACTTAACAAATGAATTTCACCGAACCAATGCAACTCTTAAATTCTCAAACGCTCTGGAACCAATTGTTTAAGATCTAACAATATATATCCTCTCTAAAATACAACTCGCACTTATATTCAGGTGGAGGTAGTTTCGCCTTAATTCGGATTAGAACAAGTTCATGAAAGGGAACTGGTCCAGGTGATTTCTCCTGATTATAGGTTTTTATAGTATGATCACTATGAATACTAAATAGATTACCCAGAATAACGCGAAACTTGTGTTTCACAAACTCCAGGTGCTTCTTAGTGATTTCCTGAATTTCTTCATAAAATTCAGAAAATAACTCTGGATATTCAATTTGAACCTTTGCCCATAGCCATTCAGTATAACCAATCTCATCGGAAAACTCGGGTAAAGGATGATCCGGATTGCATCGTGTAATAATATCTACAATATTTACTCTATAAAGAATTTTCAAGATTGCATCTGCTAATTTACTTATCATATGTTTGTCCTTGATAGACTTCTTGTGTAGATGATGCGTCATATGATACGGTTGTTCAATGGTATCGTGAATGTAGCTATGACACATTTGGCAGTCCATTATTGTTGCGGCTACTGAAATACATAGGCTGAAAGCCTTCAATTTTTAATATATCTAGCTTAAACCATATAGTGCAAGCATAGGTAGAATGCCTAAGGTTCTTTCTGATGGCTCAGGATCAATTGACCTTCTCGGCGTTTTTGGCGATGATCTGACAGTAGTAAATGCAGCGCGCGTGAGTTTTTCTAAGGAGTCTAATGAGCTAGTAGATGCTGATAAGAAACTAATTAATTATCTGGCTAAGCATAATCATGTGAGTCCTTTTTTTCATCCCCAGATTAGGCTCAGAATTAAGATGCCAATCTTTGTTGCCCGTGAGTGGTATAGACACACGATTGGGTTTGCACGTAATGAAGTGAGTAGGCGATATGTGGATTCTCAGCCAGAGTGTTATCTACCTGAGATGGATTCTATTAGGGCTAGAGACCCCAGGCTGAAGCAGGGTTCTAAGACTACACCAGCTGATAAGGCGGATCTTGCCAGACAGTGTATGGACGATTTGACTAAGTCGTCACTTGAAACGTATAATGCGCTCCTAGAAGCCGATGTAGCTCCCGAGGTTGCTAGAATGATTTTACCGCAATCAATGCATACCGAATTTATTGAGACTGCTTCTCTTTATGCGTATGCACGACTCTGTAAGTTACGTCTGAGCCCAGATGCTCAGCATGAGATCCGACTTTATGCCCAGGAACTAAGTAGGCTTCTAGAAACAAGATTTCCTGTATCTTGGGCTGCCTTAAATCAGTAGTGGCATAAAAATGAAACATATACCTCATAATAGATAGGTATGAAGTGGTTAATCATGTTATTATCCATAGGCCTGGTGGCTGCTACACCTCCAGGCTTAGAAGAATTTAGTATTGAGCGTAATCTAGGTATTGTTCCAAGTGCAACAGGAACTATGTCTAAGACCTCCACTAAGACTACCACATCCACATATTCGGCAAGAGCATCTAGACTTGATACTCCAACCCAAGTCTCATCGCGAACAATGAGGCCCACGATTGCTTTTACAAGAACTGCTCTTATAACTAAGACTGCGACTGCAAGTCCTCGTTCAACCTTATCTTCTATGACATCAAAGACAAATACTGGAAGTGTTACATCTACAAAGACTACTACTGCATCCAAAACAGTTAGTGGATCCTCTACACAATCTCGCACTTCTAGTGCTAGTCCAACTATGTCAAGAACAACTGCACAATCTAAGACTTCAACTGGTAGCCCATGTGGCACTCTCACAGGCCGTGGATCCAGGACTTCCTCCGCATCTCCATCGTTTTCAAGATCTCAAGTTGCAACTAGGACAAATTTAGTCACAAGGACTAGCACCAGTTCTATAACTGCAACAAGGACCTCAACGGGTTCATCAAGTGCAACTAGAACAATTACACAGTCAAAAACGCAGACTGCATCTTCAACTCTTTCACGCTCTCCAGCTGTAACAAGAACACAAACTGCAACTGGCACCTCATCTCGCTCTGTTGCTGTAACAAGAACAAATACCCGCTCATTAATGTCTAGTAAGACTTCAACTGCTAGCACGTGTTCAACTGTAACACCCAGAATTACTAGAAGTCTCAGAGATTCTGCAAGTCCGACTAGAACAATAAAAAACACAGTTTCTTCTTCTTCAAGTTCGACTCTAACAATTACGGGTATAATAACTAAAACATCAACTACATCGATCTGTGTTTCTGCAACGGCGCGTATTTCTAGAACAGAGACTGTTACAATCACCGTTACGCCATCTGTTTCTGCGGCACCTGGGCCTTCAGTAAGTCCAACATTTAGTTCTATAGTAACCGGTTCTTCTTCATTTACTAGAAGTGCCCAGCAATCTAAGACTAGCTCTGGGACTGCAACATTCTCTGGGAGTTCTTCGCAGTCCAAGACCTCTACTGTATCAGTAACTTTGACAAGCTCTACTTCGCAATCTAAGACTTCTTCGGCAAGTGGAACTATATCTGGATCCTTGAGAAATTCAATGAGTCCAGTTAGATCTGTATCTCAAACACGCTCCATGGCTCAAACCAAGACACCAACATCATGCCCAACATATAGCTTGAGCACAACGTCCTCCGCTACTGGATGTCAGACAAAGAGTCAGTCTCTCAGTTCAACTCCTTCTCAGACATTTACCTTTATCAGGCAGACTGTAACAAATACTTGGACTCCTTCTCTTTCTCCAACAGTGTCCTATATAACAGTAACTTCAACGCCGTCTATATCATCGAATCCGTCTAATTCAGCAATGCATACTCTATCTTACACTGGATCTTCTTCTCAAACATTGAGTGAAACAATGTCAGTATCTTCTACGGGGTCTCCTGCTTCATCGCCCTCTATATCTTCATCTATTTCTACAAGCAGCAGTAATTCTCAGAGCTCTACTGAAAGCTCTAGTTCCACAAATTCAGTATCTAGTTCTAGTTCTATATCAAAGACTGCAACTATAACTGTAAAACCAACGATTACATCGTATATTTCAAAATCAGTAACAGTTTCACCAATTAAAACTGTAACACCCTTGAAATCAAGAACGAACACTGCTTCTATCTCAGTCTCTAAGACTTCTACATCGCAGGCATCCTTATCAGCATCAATTCGTCCTACATTTAGTCCTTCAAAATCAACTACTTCTACACTTCAAGCCACATTAACAAGCACATCAAGTGTATCATATTCCGCGACTTCAATTAGAAGTAGTTCTTCAAGTGTATCTAAAACTGCATCCATACTATCATCGTTTAGTTCAAGTCCATCATACTCGCTAGAACCTTCACCGTCTTCTTCTCCAACGATATCTCAATCTGCATCTCCTATGAATACAATGTCTCTTATATTCACCATATCATCTTCTCACTCTGTATTATCTACTGTATCAGAGACCTCTATTAATTCTATAACAAATCTAGCATCTGCGTCGAATTTAAATACTGCATCATGGATTTCATCGAGTTCTGAGACCCCAATTGCATCTATAACAAGTTCAGCATTACATTCTATATCTCCTCTTGTATCGTATTCTCATTCAGTTTCTACAAGCATATCAACTTCTATTTCTGCTTCTTTACTGCAATCTTCTTCTGCTTCAGCAATCGTTTCTAGTTCAGGATCGCCATTTATATCTGGTTCATCAACGCCACATGGATCTCCATCTGCATTACAAAGACTTTCTGATAGTGCATCAATTTATGTTTCTGCAAGTCCATCTGCTTCTCCTTCCATCACGCACTCCTTGAGCCCAATTCTCTCATTAAGCCCAGTTCAATCTAGCTCATCTACTGTATCTGTTACACTTTGGCCGTCTGCGTCACCTGGATTAACTCCATCGCCGAGTTCAACTGTTTCTTCTACAGTTTCTCAATATACAACTGTGACACCTGTTATTTCTGGATCGCCCCTGCTAACTGGTTCTTTAATAGGCACACAGTCTTTATCTGCTACATCTATAACAAGCCTGGTGGCAACGTATTCATCCTCTCCAGTTGCATCTTCTTCAATACAACCCACTACATCAACGACTCCCTATTATTCTGGATCACCATTTATTACAAGTTCGGTGAGCTCTTCTAAATCGTATTCTCAGATACCCTCATTCTCTAGATTTGCCTCAGATACAGGGTCTAATTCAAAATCCAATTATCTTACAAATTCAGCAATGCATTCTATCACAATGACACATTGTGCATCTCAGTCTTCTTCATCTACACAGTCAGTTTCATTTAGCGGTTCAGTTTCTCCAAGTCATATGGCGTCTAGTTCATCCAATATTTCTCAGTCGCCTATATCTTCATATAGCACGTATGTAACTGTATCTTCTATTCAAACACTTACATCGTCTGCAACTCGTTCAGCATCACCAACTCCAACTGGAACTCAATCTGCAACTGAGACACCTTCTACAACAATAACAATGAGTGGCACAGTTACACCCACCACCTCAGCGACTTCCACCATGACAGGAACCCCTACCACAACTGGAACTCCTTCAAATTCAGCAACCACAACAAGCTCAGGCACATCATCAGTAACTTCTTCTGTAACGGGGACTACAACAAGCTCAGGGACATCTTCAGTAACATCTTCTGTAACTGGGACCCCATCAAGCTCAGGGACATCTTCTGCAACTTCTTCTATAACTGGGACATCCTCAAAGTCTGGAACACCTTCAGCAACTTCTTCAAATTCAGTAACACCATCGCGCTCAGGCACATCATCGGTATCTCCTTCCAATTCAGGAACATCGTCAAGATCAGGAACACCTTCCGCAACCTCTTCTGTAACAGCGACCGCCTCAAAGTCTGGAACGCCAACTGTGACTTCTTCAACTTCAGGAACACCGTCAAGATCAAGAACACCATCTGTATCTCCATCTAAGTCAGTAACTGCATCTAGCTCAGGAACTCCATCAAGATCAGGAACGCCTTCAAGATCAGCAACTTCTTCTGTATCTCCTTCGAGGTCAAGGACACCTTCTGTATCTCCTTCACGATCAAGGACACCTTCTGTATCTCCTTCGAAATCAGGAACTCCTTCAAAATCAGGAACTTCTTCAAAATCAGGAACTCCTTCAAAATCAGTAACTCCTTCAATGACAACATCAGGGACTGCATCAAAAACAGCTTCAAATACAGGCACTCCCTCAGCAGGATCATCTATGAGTTCTACATCATCAAGGACTGCAACATTAACTCCATCAACTACATTAACGGCATCTAAATCAGGAACTCCTTCTAGATCACGCTCACCTTCTTCATCTGTATCTCCCTCAAAATCGCGAACACCTTCTAGATCACCCTCAAGATCACGAACACCTTCTGTAACTCCTTCAAAATCAGCTACATCTTCAGTAACTCCTTCACGAACATCAACAATTACTGCATCAAAAACAGCTTCGAATACAGGCACTCCCTCAGCAGGATCATCTATGAGTTCTACATCATCAAGAACTGCAACAATAACCCCATCGGTTACACCGTCCAGATCAAGGTCACCTTCAGTAACTCCTTCAAAGACAGTGACGCCATCAAGGTCAGGAACGCCCTCTAAGTCAAGAACACCTTCAGTAACTCCTTCAAAATCAAGAACTCCTTCAGTAACGCCATCAGTAACCCCTTCAAGATCACGGACTCCTTCAAGATCACCATCTTCTTCAGTAACTCCTTCAAAATCAAGAACACGATCAGTAACACCTTCGGTAACTCCTTCAAAATCAAGAACACCTTCGGTAACTCCTTCAAAATCGGGAACGCAAACTAGGTCACGCACGCAAACTAGGTCACGCAGCCCATCTAGATCAAGGACACGATTATAAATTAATAATGCATAACTTTATAAGTATAATAATTGTAATATCTATATTACAAGCTTATACACGGTGAGTAATAGGCCATTCTAGACCTTTACATTCTCTTTCATCCTCTATAATGAAAAAATCTCGCTAGCCCGAGTAAGAATGGAGGAAATAAAATGGGCCAATGCGGCCGAATTGGGTCATATGACACAAATGGTGTCACTTTCAAAAGAGGACAGGGCGCGTATTTCTGAATTCCTGGTAATTGCAAATGAAACTCATTATAATGAAAAACTAGAAAAGCTAAAAACACATTTTTTATCAGTGCCTGATTCTAAACTATTCATGGATGCCTTGCAAACTATAAATGAAGAAGATGTAAAATTACCATGGCAGAGATGGTTCCCTATTGAAGAAACACCGAGCACTCATATATTGCGTGCATCTTACTTGAGAGTTCCATCACGAGCTACAATTATAACAGATCTCCATCGTGGATTACCAGTGCCAGATATTTTTCATCGCACAGAAAATATTCTAGTTTCAACTATGAAATATACAATTGGTAATTTAAAAACGTTTTATTATATATTGAAACCCTTTGGCTACAAGTTTCCAAATGTTATATGGGATAAAGAAATACAATTTAGACTTTTTGATATTTCCAATCCTCACTATGTGAAACTCAGCCATCCTTATTCAAAATTTAGAGGAGGGCCTACACCGATTATTAAGAATGGCAAGCGTATAGAAATGATGACAGATATAGAATATATGGCTGCATATAAAAAATATTTATTAGACAAGGAATTAAAAGAGCGACAGAAAATGCACGAGCAAAATGCAGAAGTAAATTAATCAGACTTTAGAGATTGACTAGGGTCAAATAACTCTACTGCAATACGTGTAATACTTGTTAATATAATTGATGAATATGAAACTTGAGTGTTTGAAATTACTTGAACAACTGACTGGCATACAGGACTCCCAGTAGTGATTATACCACTTATATATCCTAAGAAGCTATCTGGAACACATGCATAATTATAGAACTTTGTTGCAATATAGTGGCTTGAATAGGCAAGCAGGCCCGCTGCAATATTTTTAAGGATTATATCAAACATACAATTAAAAATGGATAAAACGTATCAATTTTTATTGCTTCCATGAAATTAGTAGCCTGCATAATGGCTTGTCCTCATATTCATCTTCCACGAATCCTATAAAACACCCTTCCAGAAGTTGTTTCATTGAATTCTGTATAAGAAGTAATGAAGCTCTATCGAAGGTCTCTGCAATTTCAATAGGAAGATCCAAGGTTACTTCTGTATAACCAAGCTTGGCTGCATCCTTAATGTAACGGTCCCCTCGCTTCTTGAACCAATGGAGCCAGCCTTCAGCCGTTTCCATAAGGGGAATCTTTTCATCAGATTGCACATGTGCTAAAATCTCCTGGAGTTCTTTAGCGCTTACAATACTCATTTGGTTTGCTTGTATTTTAAAAATAAAAACAAATCAAATTTTGTTAGTGATTCCCGATTGTATAAAAGATAGCTTACTCTGATTCCTCGACATCTGAATCAGGGAACGTAGTATCTATTATGTCTTTCTCAGCATTATAGCGCCCCTTGTATGCACCGACTCCATTTACAGAAACCCCATAGAGTTTTCCAGAATTTGCATCGTAATAATATGGTTTTCCCTGAATACTTAGCTTCTTTACTTTTACTATTACAAATTCCTCGACTGTAATTGCTGGAGAAATAGATTCGATAAATTTAGGATCAAGATGAATCTCTTCAGCGGGTGGAATCGGTGTGGGTGTTGGAAGCAGAATATCTAGTTTTACAGGCTTTCCAGATTTCACAGCTTTTGCAGCCTTTGCAGCCTTTTCTTCAGGTGTCTTTTTCTTATACTGGCGCTTTTGTTTTATTTGAACATCTGCTACAATTGTTGCCATGGATTCAGCTTGAACTACGGGTTCGGCTTGAACCACTGGTTGCTCTTTAGCTACAGGATTCGCTTTAATTGTAGATTCCACTTCACTAATAGGTTCAGCTACCACCACTGCCTTCTTTCTTCCCATACATGCATTATCCACTGCCGCCTTAGCCCTGAGTTCATCCACCTCTAGAATCTTCCACCCCTCCTTAATCAGCTTCTGATAAAATCCAGAGCCATATAACTTACTATCTGATGGATAGGGTCCTCCTATAATTCCATGGTCGCATTTGGGATTTGCCTGATACTTATATTTAGGGAGCTTGTATGAGCAATCTGCACATATTTGTCCATCTACACTTACCTTATTGTAGCATCGGTATTCTACCCAAATATGGCGACCAGGCTTTCCATCCTTGTCAATCAGACGAAGGGTATCTCTGTCGGCACATGCTCGTCTTGAAATACATGTTGCCATTGTTGCTGCTTACAGCATTTGAAAGGCAATCAAATTTATCCGCTTGATTCCACCTCATTAGTATCAGCTGTCTCATTATATATCTGAAGAGTTCTGGCACTAGGATCAGTTGTCTCGGGGCACCACTGTGGCATCCAGCGGTATGGAACTGTCACATGTAATGTAGAGAGACCGTATGTTGATGTAAAAAAATGTCGGTAATAATATTCCTCAGCAGTTCGTGGAATCATATGTTTAGAATAAGAAAGTGTCGCCTTCATCACCCAATCCTGTGGCACAAGACTTTCAACGCGTTCCTGGATTTCCTGAAACCATGCCTTCTCAGGCGTTGAAACGCCATCACTGAATGCCTCCTTGCGTCGCCAAAGGACTTCTGGGGGGAGTGTGGCACCATCGTCAAAAGCAGATCTCAGAATGAATTTCTCCATCTGCGATCCTTTTACAGGCTTTAGGAATCTTGGATGTATGCTGCGCACTACCGAGACAAAT
>Ga0247722_10000179_pt1 | contig 40134 bp, 32 predicted proteins | sample MSEWelMarce3H_FC_FD_189094 | JGI IMG/M metagenome (GOLD analysis project Ga0247722, IMG submission 189094) | Subsurface sediment microbial communities from gas well in West Virginia, United States - MSEEL Well Study Marcellus 3H_FC | ecosystem: Environmental > Terrestrial > Deep subsurface >... | reverse complement strand
TAACGTCTGTGTCTACTCCTACAACGTCTGTACTTGCACCTATCTCTACGTCAAGTTCGGGAATTATTGCACCATCTACATCATCACTTCCACATCCTCCATTAACTACATATCCATCTCCACCTCCTCCTCCTCCTCCTCCTCCTCCTCCTTCTCCCACACCCCCTCCATTAACTACATATCCATCTCCACCTCCCGCACCACCTCCTACACCCCCGCCATCAGATTACACCGCCACTTGATCAGCACATCATAAATATCAACAAGTGCGAAGTTATACATAATCCATATTGCCCGTACAATTATAATTATTTTATTAGATATGAGATGAATAATGTGTTCATATATAATAAAATGTATAAATCGATATTATATAGATATATATTGTAATGGCCATAAACATTGCTCACGGAGAGAGACACCCAGAAGAAATCGAATGTTTTCGATCACCTAGCGGGGGGTTTTCAAAAGAAAAACGATATGAATATACGTATGCAACCAGGAAGTCATGGGAATATATTCCTGAGATAAGGCGCACTGATTGGCGATATTTTACGAATAAGGCATTTATATACGCTGGAAAATGGCTGCGCAGCGAGCAACGTGGGTTTGGTGATGGAGGAGATTATTGGGAGGTGTTTCAAAATGAAGATGGAACTGAAAAGACCGTATCATGGGACTATGCCGGTACAATGTGCTACCGCGAATGCCCTTATTCGGGCAATATTGATGTTGTTACAACTGTTCGAGAAATCGTAGATGAAATGATTGAAAAGGTCGAAGAAGTAGGTGGGGGTGTGGGTGATTCTGAAAAAGAAATGATATATAAAACACCGCGCGTATTGCCGCCTAAACCTAAAATTGTAGAAGAGGAACCGTGGTCGTTGGTCAAATGTATATGTGGTGAACCGTCCAAATGCGCGCCGTTTGATCCGGCCGAAACGACGACGATGGAGTCGAAATATAGTGTATCTCCGAATATCGCGGAGTTTTGGTGCTTCCTTACATCGTTCTTCTACGGAAGTAGTCTTCTTCTTTATTTCGTAAAAGAAGAAGAATGGTTTGAAAAATGGCGGGAAGCGGCGAGGTGGCCTGATTTTATCCATTTTTCGATCGCGATTTCAGTGCTTGTGATGTTGTGTTCTGCGACGTATCACTGTACTTTGTTTGAAGTATCTGGGTGTATTGATTGTTTCTTGGCATCGTTTATTGTTGCGTCGGTTACAATGTCAACGTTCGGTATTGATATGGTTACACAGGTCGGGGTATTGTTAGGGTTAGGGACACTCAATATGTTCATGTGGCGTTATAGCACACGACTTGCGCTTATTGTTGTTGGATTCGTATACCCGTTTGTTACCTTGTCATGTATGAAAATGAAAGGGTATTATGGCGCAGTTGTATTTTCATTGATATCGGTGGGTGTATTGTGTTTTTTACTGGATCGAATGGGGTATGCTCCGTTACATTCAGTTTGGCATATCCTCGGGGGATTGGCGATAACTGGGTCACTGTATCATGTGATCGTGAATGGGCCAATTTAGACAAGTGAATTATGGAATTATGAATTGATATAATTATTTATACATCCAGAAAATCCTCCGTCTATTTTTATGTATGCGCAATGGTAATTTCCATTTTTTTTCATAATCTTCCAAAGATTTACTAACTGATTTTTATCTTTAAACGTGTCCATTGTTATACTACATCCGTTTTCAATTCTATTCTCAACAACACACACAGTCTCTATAATTCTACAATCTTGACGGTATTTTTGCATAATTTTTAAAAGTTCATTACAATTTTGTTGTGTAGAATTCGATACACTTATTTCTGTACTCATTTATATTTATATTTATATCAATGAATTTTAAATAATGTTGTGTTTATATTATATTATGGTCGTGAATTCATGAAATCTATTTCGTGTCAATATACCTTGCACACTCCTCAAGCGTCAGCTTGAACTTATTCATCGTGTTCAACTCGTTCATATGCCGAATGATGTCCTCCATTTTCCCCTCCCCGTGCACTTCTCGAGAGACGTTCTTGAGAGAATTGACGATTTTGGCGTTGACCCACTCATCCATGTTCTCGATGATTTTGTTGTAATGGTTATAATGTGAGTCCATATTCAGGGATTTTTGGGTTTTCGTTGCGAGTTCTTCTTGGCGCTTGGCGATGGTGATGATGTCGCCGTCATTCTCGTCTTCGAGAGGATCGGTGTTGCCACTGCCTTTCTTTGAGTTTCGATTGGTAAGACCTTCAATCATACCGATATGGTTGCGGAAAATATACTGGATCGTTACGAGAGCGAGGATGAGGAATATGCCTAAAACTACGTATTTGGCGAGGCTGTCGGTATTGTCTTGGGTGGCGGAGGGGAGAATGGCGTTCATTGTGTGGATAATGGGATTTTTGGATAATATTTGGATGGATTGAAATGGAATGAAGTAATAATGTAATATACTGAATTAGTATTAGATTATTTAATTGTGGATTTATGTGATGATCTAGTTACTATTATTGCGCCGACTCTTGCGGCGTTTGATTGTACGAATGTGCTTATATTTGTGTTTATTATGGCGGGTTTGTCTTGACTTACGTGTCTTGGTCCTGTATTTTTTTGTAATATTGTGTTTATTTTTTTTTCGTGAACCGCCGTTTAGTCCGGTTCCTCGTCTTGTTCTTCCTTGTCCTGGTGGTTGTCCTTGTACTTGTCCTGTTCTTAGTCCTGGTCTTCCTTGTCCTGGTGGTTGTCCTTGTACTTGTCCTGTTCTTAGTCCTGGTCTTCCTTGTCCTGTTCTTAGTCCTGGTCTTCCTTGTCCTGGTGTTTGTTCTTGTGTTTGTCCTTGTCCTGTTCCTCGTCTTGTTCTTCCTTGTCCTGGTGGTTGTCCTTCTACTTGTCCTGTTCTTAGTCCTGGTCTTCCTTGTCCTGGTGTTTGTTCTTGTGTTTGTCCTTGTCCTGTTCCTCGTGTTGGTATTCCTTGTCCTGGTGTTTGTTCTTGTACTTGTCCTGAGTTTTCAGGTCGTGGCTGTTGCTTCCACTCAACATCTATATTGACTCCACGGCCCGGCCTAGGCGGTTTTTTAATTCCTGCGCCCGCACCCTTTCTATTACGTAATTTAAGTGATTCATTACCACTAGGAGTAGGAGTAAAATCTACATGATTCATTTCAGCATCATCATCATCATCCGGCACGCCAACCGTAGTCCTACCCTCAGCAGCACTCAGCATACCAAACCCACCCGATGCTGACGCTGCAGAAGAGGACACAACACCATTACTGCCTTGCACTTCACCAAACGGAGATACAGCGCTGCCAATACCACCCTGAGGATAATATTGCACGCTTCCACCACCCCCAGCAGCACTCTGCATATCAAACCCACCCGATGCTGACGCTGCAGAAGAGAACCCAACACCATTACTGCCTTGCACTCCACCAAACGGATATACAGCGCTGCCAATACCACCCTGAGGATAATATTGCACGCTTCCACCACCCCCAGCAGCACCCGGCCAAAAAGCCCCATCACCAGGACGCAACCCACCAAACCCACCACCACCACCACCACCAGCATCAGGATCCGAAATCGGCATACCATGAACATCTGGGAATCGGCTTTGACTATCATGGTATGCACAAGTAGCATCCTCTACACCGCTAATCAAACTGTCAATTGCATCAACAGGATCAACAATTATATCTGTATCCGGTTCCTGCTGCATTTCGTCTAGATCTAAACTTAAAGGTTTAAATTCTGGTAGAGCAGTTACATTAAAATTTTCACCCAAACATTTTTGAAATCGGGCGGACATACCGAATAACATATGAACGAATCTACTGTCACAATTAACGTCCACAAAATTTTTTAGTTTATCACTAAATAAACGTCTTAACCAGTCGTTGAACATATCATCGTTTTGTTTTTTTGTGGTGTATAATCGACGCGCTTTAGCAAGAAAAAGTACATCAACTCTTTCAAATGTTGATTTAAGTTGACCTTCATTTAACACAAGTCTCCTACTACTATCCTTAATCTTATGTTTATCATAAATTATTTTTAAATCTGCAGTTGTTGCATGCTGATTTTCTAATGTAAGATAGTCAAATGAGAATTCATTTGCCGAATATCTATTTAAACTTTTTAAAACATGTTGTGGCCACTGTATTAGTTTTTCGATAAATGAATCATAACTAAATATATCTGGGTTTGAATTAGGATCAAACGGAACCGTAATAAGTCTAAGAAATGTATTTTCATCGCAACATAAGCCTCTATCAATCTCGATAATAATATTGTCACCTTGAATTTCGACGCTTGTTGTAATTGCTTTAAGTGCTCCACATAGGATCAAAATAAATTCTAACGCAACATCTTCAGGGTTTCTAGGATGAAGAAGTAATAAAATATTTTTTATAAATTCATTTGCCATATATAATAAACCAAACGCAATTCTATTATTAAAATAATTAAAACTATTCTCTGGTTTTTTATCTTGTCCATCTTCAAAACACGATAACAATTCTTGTTGAAACGCTTGGATTCTCAATACCTCTGATGGGTTTATACGCACATTACTACGGTCACCCCATATCTCAACTTCGGCATTTACAAGAACAACCCATGATAACCCGAACGCAGACACTGCAAGCGCAGCCAAATAATCAATAGAGAAGAATGAACATTTTAGATGTGCATGTGCAAGTTCTGTTTGCATTTTTCTTAAGCATATTTGTGTGTAATGCAATGCACGTGGTTTCCCAACATCACCAGTTTCTTTGTCTGTATTTCCATCATTAAATCCTAATAAATGTTTACATGCTAATTCAATTGACTTGGCCTTACCAACTACATCATCACACAATAAAACACTTCGAGAACGACTTGCACTTGATTTACACTCACCTCGTTTAGCATCAAGCACAGAAGGACAATGTCCCGACATTCTATCAAGTGTGTCATTAAGTGATACTATTCCTAGCTTTATAGATATCATGATCCATACAATATTTTGATGTACTATTTTTACGTGACAATTAGTCATATGCTGCTTCTCACCGGACTTATTAAACACATTATCACGTCTCGCGATAAAACTAGCTATACAGTTATTCCAAAATGTAATATCAGGATTTATATGTAATAAAGTCACCCATGGCATATAATTACATACATAAGGAGTACTACTTTGGTTTCTATTACTTGCATTTAATCTTTCAATATCAGCCTCTATAAATGGATTATACACGAAAACTGCTGTTCTATATCCGAACTGTAAAGGCAGACAAGGCGTATGATTTCTGTGTTTATTATGTAGTACTGTAAATACACATTCTACAGATGGTAAAACTCCTAAGGATGTATGTACCATTTTTTTTACACTCGTGTTTTCAAACGCATGTACAATATGTTTACTTTGATCATATGCCGAGCGTGCTGCATCTTTTGATGCAACCGTTCCCTCGCAATCTAGATAACATTTTCCAAAAGGTGTAGTAGCATCAAACACGCGAGGTTCGGTGTCACTACCTAATATACAGTCAATCTCGTCTGATTCACCACTTTTTACATCCTTATAATTTACATAACTCATTTTTTTTACTATAACTGCCTCCGACACTCGAACCCTCCCGCCAGTAACAAGGTGTACTTGGCGCATAAAAATGGGAATCATAGCTAGTGCAGTACGTCTGCATTTATCTTGTGATACACCGTGACCTCCTCTCCCTTGAATCAACATACTATCATATATATCCTCGCATTCCTTTTGAAAATTTAATAACATTGTTAGTTGACTAGCGTTAAGAAAACCATTACTTTTCATTTCTGTATATACAATTCTCGCTATATCACGTTCTGCCTTAGAGCATAACGTTTTTGCATATTCTAGTATCGGTCTATCATGTACCATACACGGTGCAGACTTATTATCAAAATAAGCAAAATAGAATGCTGTTAAAAAATTATATTCTGGCATTTCCAGCATTGCGGTAAAGAGGTCTATTGGAGATGCAGCACTTCTTGCAGCTAGAGCTAGGCTTGAAGATGGACCAACCTTACAACCTCTTTTCCCTTTCATTTCTTTCATTACGCTCTTAGTTTTATTGGCTTCTTGTTCTATAAGAAGAGCTGGGTTTCCTCTAAGATGAATTGAAGATCTAGTAAACCAAGATATATCATACATTATTCCAGTTAACTCATTCAATATAGATGGTGCTTGATCTAGGGTAGTTGGAGTTTCCTTTAATATGGTCTCAACTGAAAATGATAGTCTTTTTACCTCTACAGAGATCGTTTTCGTCTCGTCACCGAATGTGACTGTTCTTTGAGTATCATCCTCATACTCGCCGTCCATAATATATTATTTATTTATTGTCGGTTAATCATATATTATCACGATAAAAAATATATGAGCTTTTCTATCGTGGCCTTTCCTATCCCGCGTTTTCCATCCATTGCAATATCAGCGAAACACGCGGATACATGTTTGTATTTGTTCTTATTCATTGGTTCCATCACTGATGCGTTTGATACAGTATCGGGACCTGCGTCGGGCGACGGTGGCGACATCTCCGGCGATAAACTCTCTTCATAATTCGCTATTTTTCGATGCAAATCGCCTAAAAACTCGTAGATCGAGCCATTGTATTTCGCCAGAATCGCCGCCGCCATTTTCGCGCTCACTCCCGGTACCTGTGACAACATAATTTCGCCTATATTCTCTCGTGTTATGAAGTCCCGCTTCTCTTTTTTCGCGGAGACTTCGCTGTATACCTGCGCGGGCGTCGCAGTCGTCGTATCGGCAACGGAAAGCGGCCCTTCTTTCGCCACCTTGTCTGCAAAATGCAGAATAAAGTCCGCTGTTTCGCCTACATTCATCGTGCGAATCACAGAAAATCCCTTATAGTACATCAGCGACACCATTGCGCTTTGAAGTGCCGTCTTTGTAATCTGAGTATGTCTCTCGTCGTATCTCGAGAGATCACCTTCAATGATGTATACGATATGATGGGTGTTGAATCCTGTGGCAGCGGCAGTCTCGATGAGCCTGAATGACTGTTCTTTATACCGGCCATCTCGAATACTCGCTGCCAGATCAGCAAGGGTCTTTCTCTCGAAGATGACAATATCTTTCTCTTGTGCGGGGTCATGGAGTATAATATCCCCGAGTGGCAATCTCTCGGATCTAATTTCGTGGTTGATCGCAGATACGCCGAGAGATTTCGGTTTCGGTTTCGGCTTCATGGCTTTCGCAGTCGCCTTATTTTTCGGAAGAGGAACTTTCATTGTCACCCCGTCCCCTAGATCCATAATATAATGATCTGCTGGTACTGGTTCTTGTGCGGGTTCGGTGGGCGTGGGTGTGCATGCAGTCGACATGCCGGCGGGTTTCATCATCTCCAGCAGATCTTTCTCTCGACAATCGATTTTGATAATCATTTGTTGTATTGAATTATCGTGTCAATACATAACAACATAATTACATGTTTATATTGTTATACTGTGTGTCATCGCACGCGGGTTCGTGCGGTGTAGCCACCCACCCCCTCCCGACTATAATTTGGGTCCAGAATTACGGGCTGGTGCCAATCTCTCGATGAACCTAAAAACGAAATCCTTGTTCTTCGCAGGCTCAGTAATTGTGTTTCTCATCGCGAAACTACGCATCTGACCTGTTCCTGCAGGCGTGGCTCCTCCTTTCTTATCACCTCCGCCGTTACGCGTATCGGTATTAATCCCGTTCGTGGAACCTGAGCTTATCACGCGTCGTGCAACCTTGCTGTTTGCCATAATATCTTTATATATGTATGCCTATATATTTATAGCCGAATAAATATATAAATTTCTAATGTCAATTATCAAGCAAATAATTTACGACGTCTTTGCAGCACAGTTCTTATTGAACGGCTGACGACCGATACCACCAGTAAGCTTGCAGTTGAAGATCAAGTTGTTATCCTTCAAATACTGATACTGGGCTTCGCATGTATCGAAGCGAATCTTCGCCAAGCAATCGCAGGTCATACCTCCCTGGCGGTAAGCCACGGAAGTCCAGCTTCCACGACCAACCTTGGGGGCGGAACCGGGCATACTGCCAAAATGGCAACCCTTGCTAACGAGAGAACGAATACCGGAAACCTTCTTGGAACCACTTAACACCATTTTAATACTGAATTATAAATAATACCGATATAAAAAATTGATCGGATTTTGCTTAAATACATCATCTGATACATATCATCCATCCATCGGATAATGTTTCGCCTTCGTGATCCCGCCGTCGCCGCCGAAAATGGCAGTAGTTCCGATTCTGAAAATGAAAATATACTTCTAAATATCGCAGAAGACGGCACCAACGAAGTAGTTGTCGCAGGAGAAAGCGCGCGAACCGGCAAGAATATTTACAACGATGACGACATTATACGCGTTGATGATGACCGCTACGTCTTCAACCCTTACAATACTGAAAATGTCGAAGTGTCACTTGCCGATATTGAAGGCATCCTTGCGCGTTACGGCGTACCTTCACAAGTTCACAATATAGAACTGTACAAACGCGCATTTGTCCATCGATCTTATACCAAACGCCCTAAAGCATTGAATGAGTTGGAAAATGTGACTTTCATCGAACGCCCTGAGGGAGCAATGCCACTTCACACGAAATCCAATGAGCGCCTTGAGTTTGTTGGGGATGGCGTACTTGAATGTATCACGAAATACTACCTCTACCGCCGTTTTCCTAAAGAGAATGAAGGGTTCATGACCGAGAAGAAGATCGCCATCGTAAAAAATGAAACCATCGGGAAATTCGCGCTGGAAATGGGTTTGCATCGCTGGTTCATTATTTCGAAACACTCGGAAGAAAAGAAGACGAGAACCAATCTGAAGAAATTGGGGTGCTTGTTCGAAGCGTTTGTGGGCGCATTGTTTCTCGACTTCAACCGTGTACCGATTCACGATGACGATAAATGGTTTGAGAAAGTGTTTACATGTGGACCTGGTTTTCAGATCGCACAGATCTTCATTGAGACAGTATTTGAGCGACACATTGACTGGACAAACTTGATCAAAAATGACGACAACTACAAGAACATTCTCCAGGTGAAGATCCAGAAGGAGTTTAAGACGACTCCGGATTATATCGAATTGTCGCGGGATCCGGATATGGGATATGAAATGGGTCTGTATTTATGTTTAGGACAACCGTTACACGAGGTCATCGGGCAACCCTCCGCCGCAATTCCGTTTGACTCTTTGGTGGATGGGTTTGCAGGTGTTCACCGGATTTGCGAGCAAAATGGCGGGAAGGCGTTTATCTTCTTCGCACGCGCCGCACATAAAATCAAGAAAAAGGCGGAACAGGTTACATGTGAAATGGCGATACGACAAATCGCGCGGATTGCGAAATAAATATAACGGTATATGTTAGTAATAGTTACGATACTATAATGAATGTTTTAAAACAATTTAATTTGACTCAGCGTCCGACATTGCGTGCGTCGTCGTCGTCGTCGTCGTCGGGAGCAGAACAGGTAAAAGAAGGCGTAGTCATTAATTTTGTTCGTAAACTACCAAGTGGTGTATTCAAAAAACCGCGAAATGTATCCGGATATGCAACAATGCGACGGGAACGTGAAGAAGAATTTGCTCCAGAATTGCCAGTCGAGGGTGAGGGTGAGGGTGAGGGTGAGGACGAAGAAGAGGGTGTTAAGAACGTCAGTGGTGCTGCCGCCGCGGCCACTCCTGCTGCTTTTGTTGTAGATAAACGTCACACTATCGATTTTGATCGTGCTGCAATTATGGCCAGCTTAAGAGGTTCTGCATCACTCTCGGCTGTTGTCGTTCCATTACAACCACCTTCTTTTTCTAATAAGTTTGTCGCGGGAGAGCCTGGTTCGGCGAATGTACGCCACCCGGAAATCGAACCAGAATTTGGTTCAGATGCCGACCCTATAGGAAGCGGCAGTAGCGGTGAAGTCGCAAGCACTACTGCTGCAGTGAAATTAGGCAAACGCGCAATATTGCCTTCTGATGAACTTCCGAAGCAAACAAAGGCATCTGCTGCACTGGCAATCGCAGAGGCGAATAAACCTGCCGGATTCGAAGAGATGCGCCAGTTAGAGTCAAGCGATGCAGGAGCGGCAGGAGAAGAAGAAGCGGGAGCATCAGCAGCAGGATTGGAAGGAGTGGAAGGCGAAACAGGAACGGTGGGGGCGGTGGTTGCGGCATCATCAGAAGCGCCAAAGAAACGTATGTTTCGCCCTAAAGCAAAAGGTACTGCTGCTGCTACTGCTGCTGCTGCCGGTTTAGCATCTACAGGAAGTGTAAGCGCTGCTGCATCAAGCGTAAAAGCGGTTGTTAAGAAAATCAAAGAACGTGAAGATAGCATGGTGAATATTTCTGCGTATAAAGTTGGTGATACGATTGTTGCTACACGTCTTCCACCTCCGCGCCCACTTCCTCAAGTCCAAGCGTCCGAGTTTTATATGAATAACCGTGCCAAGTTTGTCCAATATATCAATGCGTTATTTCGCCCCTACCGTGAAGAACTCACATCGGGTGAAAGCGATATTACATGCGAAGCACTTTACGGCGGGGATGACTCTGCATCTGTTGCGCTTCTTACACATCAGAAAATCGTGCGCGATTACTTGAATATTTATTCACCATACCGCGGGTTGCTCTTGTTCCATGGGTTGGGAAGCGGTAAGACATGCTCGTCTATTGCGATCGCGGAAGGACTGAAAACATTTAAGCGAATTATTGTCATGACCCCTGCATCACTGCGTATGAACTATATTGAAGAAATGAAGACGAAATGCGGTGATCTCATGTACAAAAAGAATCAATATTGGGAGTTTATTGAGTCGCGTGGTAATGCGGAACTTACGAGGGTACTATCTCAGATTCTAATGTTCCCCGATGACAAATTCGTTCGCTCGAATGGTGGTGCGTGGATGGTGAATGTTACCAAACCCAGCAATTATGAAACTGAACTCACTGCCAGTCAGCGTGTACGTGTCGACCGTCAAATCGACGAGATGATCAATACCAAATACGACTTCATTAATTACAACGGTCTTCGCGCTGAAAAACTGAAGAGTATGACGGACGGATATACACGCAATCCGTTTGATAATTCAGTAATTGTCATCGATGAGGCTCATAACTTCGTGAGTAGAATCGTGAACAAACTCAAACGTCCGACATCAATGGCGTATCGTTTGTATCACTTTTTGTTATCGGCACAGAATGCGAAAGTTGTATTATTAACGGGAACACCCATTATTAACTATCCGAATGAGATCGCGGTGTTGTTCAATATCCTCCGCGGAAATATCGACAACTGGGTTTTCACGATTGGTGCGGCCGAAGGTGCAGCCGCCAGTGGTCGTTTGACACTTGATGGATTTAAGTCGATTTTCGGGATTGCTGGAGAATCTGGGCGCGGCAAAGGAGCGAAGGCTGGAGCTGGGGCTGCTGGCGCCTCTAGTTTCGCAAAGGGAATCGGACTTTCATTTGACTATATGGATTACAACACCCGCACAAAGAAACTAATGATTACAAGGAATCCATTCGGATTTGTCCGGGATTATGACGCAGTTTCGTCGAAATACCGCGGAGTGATTCGACGTGGCGACCCGGGCGCAGCAATGGGAAGAGGTGATGGAGGTGCGGGAAGTGATGGTGGCGGTGCTGCCGGAGGTGGGGCGAGTATCGCAGTTATGGATACTACTGCAACCGAAAATGGTCTTCTTTCTGATGCCGCATTTGAACGCGCGATCGTGAGTAAACTCCGCGAAAATGGAATCTCTGTGATATCTGCAACCACAAACAAACAAGAGCCATTTACAGCACTTCCCGATAAATTGGATGACTTCAACGGTTACTTCATCGATCCATCTACATTGGAATTCAAGAATCGTGATCTTTTTATTCGCCGTATTTTGGGTCTTACTTCGTATTTCCGAAGCGCGGCAGAGAAATTATTGCCGATATATGATGCCGGAACAAATTTCCATTTGGTCGAGGTTGAAATGAGCGATTATCAGTTTGCAATTTATTCGCGTGTGCGCGATCTTGAACGTAACCAAGAGTCAAATATGAAGAAGAAGGCGAAGAAACGTGGAGCTGCCGCCGCCGCTGGCAAAAAAGGCGGTGAAGGTGGCGCAGGAGGGGATGGCGTATATGATGATGTTTCATCTACATACCGTATTTTTTCCCGTGCATTCTGTAATTTCGTGTTCCCGCCATCCATTCGTCGTCCCTTGCCTGGTGATGATGGTACATCAAGTTCTGAATTGGATAAATCAGCGGCACTTGGACGTATGCCTGATGCAGGAGTCATGGGTGAAGCGCATGAAACCGCGGAAATGTTGGCGGCGCGTATTGCGCGGGCGATGGAAACTGGCGGCGGCGGTGGTGGTGGCGCAGCGGCGGCACCCAAACGTGGACGTAAACCGAAGGGTGCGGCGGGGGCGGCAGCTGCAAAAGGCGGAGAAGACGAGGGCGATGCTGTCGCCGCAATGGACGAAAACATGCTCGATGGTGTAAAGAGTCCGAATGGTAATGGCGATGATAGTGATGATGATGTTGAAATGGTCATCACGGGTGAACACTCTGACGCAGTGGCGGCAGTCATGGCCGGATCAGCCAAAAAACAGTCAGCAGCGACTAGTAAAAAGGACTACGTTGCACAATACCAAGCAGCGATTACTAAGGCGATCCGCGACTTGAAAGTAAGCGCTGGCAGTTTTCTTATTCCAGAAGAACTTGCGACATATAGTCCGAAATTCCTTCATCTGCTGAATAATATCCTTGATAAACAACATGTAGGTCTTCATCTGGTCTACAGCCAGTTCCGTACATTGGAAGGAATCGGAATTATCAAGTTGATACTCGAAACAAACGGATTCTCACAATTCAAAATCAAACAATCATCCATGGGAGACTGGACAATCGATATGACCTCCGAAGAACAAGAACGCCCATGTTTTGCACTTTATACGGGAACAGAAACGGCAGAGGAAAAGGAGATCATCCGTAATATCTTCAATAGCAAGTGGAAGAATGTACCGAAGACGATTACGGAACAACTTTCGACACGTTTCACGAATAATATGTTCGGTGAAGTGATTAAGATTCTTATGATTACGGCATCCGGCGCAGAAGGTATCAACTTGCGTAATGTGCGTTATGTGCATATTACCGAACCTTACTGGCACCCTGTTCGCACAGAACAGATTATCGGACGCGCGCGTCGTATTTGCAGTCATATCGACCTCCCAGAAGAACTACGAACGGTTGATGTGTTTTTGTACTTAATGCGGTTTACCGGGCGTCAAATGGCGACGGATAATGATGAATCGCTGAATATTCGTATGAATGATAAGAGCAAGACGGACGGGTCGACGCCGATGAGTACCGACCAGTCGCTTTATGAGATATCCAATATCAAGGAACGCATCACACGCCAGATATTGACGGCGGTGAAGGAGTCGTCGTTTGATTGTATGATCCATGCCACCGCTGGCGCAAAAGAACGCCTGCAATGCTACACATTCGGAACAGGTGTGGGCGATGAAACGCTGGGATACCAGCCAAATATTGCGACGGAAGAAGATGACAAGACGAAGAAACTGAATAAACAGACAAAGTCGATGACGTTGCGTAAATTGACTGTAAATGGCAAAGATTATGCTGAAGATCCAGAGACGAATATCATTTATGACATGGAACTTTACAAGATGGGGAATTTGGTGGAGAGGGGGCGGCGGACGGTTGTACCTGCTGACCCGCGAACTGGTACTGGAGAGCAGTATCGGTTTGAGTTTTTTTGATTTTCTTTAATAAAAATGATTTTGCGTTGGTCACGTTGTTCGTAGTCCATCATTTTTATTACACCTTTAATATTTCAAACGTCGACTAAACTTTGAAATAATTGTTAGAATTAGGACATATATTTATATCTAAATTATTTACTACATATATATTTTTATCGTTTATTAATCTTGTAACTTTGCCCCATTTCCATTCAACACATTCGTCTTCATTAGGGGGTTCAATAAGTTTTACATAATAACAAGACATACCTATTAATCCTGTAATACAATCATCCATTTTATACTTTACTGGTTTATAATAAGGTCCATATTTTATTACACAATGATAATTTACGTTATGTATATTTTTAATGATATTCATAAATTCACTATTATCATTTAAAATATATCTACCAGTCATTTTAACAATAAAATCAGTATCATTAATATTATATTTGTCTATACAATCTAAAATATCTTGCAATTCCTTAATACCTTTATTACCTGTTTGTAAAAAATTATTTTTAGTATAATATACTTCGCAATCTAACATATTTAAAAACGTCACTCTTGTTCCATTGTTTTCAACGATAATAATTTTGTAATTTTCGATTTTTAAATCTTTTATTAATTTTTTTAATTTATTAATCCCATTAATATATTGAGATTTTCTTATTAAACAATCATTGAATATAGATGTAGTTACGATAAAATATAGCATTTTACAATTATTTTATAATAAAATATCATTTTATATCATTTTATCGACGTTTGAAATGTTAAAAGGTGTGTGTAAAGTTGTCTTCTATTGGATAGAACTGGATTTAAAGTAAGCTAAAAGATAATCTAAGTGTATTATAATGAGTCGAATCAGCAATACCCTTATCGCATATGCATCACTTCTAGTTGCAATCGTATTGATTCTTCATCACGGATATAAACATCGACCCGGTGGAAAAGATCCGCTTTACGGTCTTGATCAATATTTTCAGCTATCCGATGTTGGTAATTTCAAGACATTTAACCACGAAATGTTCGTGATATTTTTTACGGTTTTTGGTATTGGTATATTATTCTACCGTCGGTTTTCTTTTTAGTTTCAGTAGGATTGGATTATCGTCCGTATCCTCCTGAAATCGGACCTTTCGTTGATTATTAGGGCTCGGATCCATTGATAATGGTGCTGGTAGCGGCAGCGGTGTAGATACATCTAGTTCGCTAGTACTATATTCTCTGGGTGGCGGTAGTGGTACGAGAGAATTAACATGTCCCGGTGGCTGTGGCGGCATCCTCGCCTTCATTCTCTCTGATATTTCATCTAGATCACGTTGTCTTGCTGCAATTCTATCGGCAATGATCTTTTCCATATCATCACTGTTATCCGCAAGTGGACTGTCATTGTCGTCATCTTCTTCGCCGTCGCCGCCTCCTCCTCCGCGATTCTTCTTTGCGGTGGGCTTGGTCTTTGTCTGTGAATCTCTCGGAACATCCGAAAAATCGATTTCCTGTGGCCGTGGAACTTCGAAATATGATCGCATCTCCGCCTCTTTCTCTCGCAGCTTCGTCTCGATTTCTTCCCGTTTTTTCGAATGGAAATCCTCAGCATTATAAATCTCTCGAACTTGCGGAGTAGGAAGCGCTACTGCCGCCGGATTGTTGTTGTTGTTATTGCGCAATGGAAAGAACGGGGATACTCCACCGCCACCGCCACTGCTTCCTAATTTACTTGCGCTTATATCTCTCGCAATCTTTGGAATATTCACGAAGAGAGATTGAAGCGCGATCTTATTGAGTTCTTTTAATGAAAAGGATGCCATGCGTATACGCTCAATTTCTAGTTTGATCTGTTTCGCTGCCTCGAAATCTTCCGCCTGGACTGCCTGTTGTTTACGCTGTTCCAGTTTTTCTAACCGTGGTACTACCGCTTCCATTTCGCCGATCGTGATGCGGATTCTTTTTGCGGCGTCATAGTCTTCATCCGCGATGGCTTGTTGTTTCGCATGATGGAGCTCTTTTAACCGCCCGGCGTGAATTGCCGGAATGTTTGCCGAGAGATTTTTGAGGATCTGCTCGAATACATGTTTTACTTCTTGGGGTGTGACACTTGTGGGAATACCGTCGAATATACCTTCTTCGGCCAATATTCCCCAGAGAAGTTCCTTGTTTTCTTGGGATATGAGAGATGACATATTTGGATGTTATTATTAAATTATATATATCGCGACAGGTTTATATAATTTACGGTAAAGCATGGCCGTCAGGCCGTGCGGAAGGCTGGTAGGCGGGCCAACGCCCGGGCCAGAGCCACTAAAAATCCACATTGGGTGTCGGGACCTTTTCATCCACATTGAAGAACTTCCGCCTGAACCGTTGCATATATTTATCCGTGAGCTTCTTCTTTTTATCCAAGAAATCATGAACAGTCATTTTTCCAAGAAGCATATGAATAATCATAAATATCGCAAATACACCGCACTCCGAATCGTTCTTCTGATGATGAACGTCGTTGATGTACTCCTTAAATTGGATCCCATTCGCTTCGCCTTGTTCGCGTACTCTCTTCATAAATGTACGAATTCGACGTTGTGGACGGTCACCTGTGCTATCAAAGAAAAAAATGACCCGTGCTCTGACATCGATAAACATTGACACCCAATGTTCACCTGGTTTATCATGCGGATCTGTATTAAATACAATCCCTATTTTCGGTTGACCATTTTTCACATGTTTCATAATATCGAAATTACAGAGTTCATCCCATACACACTCTCCGTCGTCTAAGACTTGATCAAAATCCACGGGGGATGGCCCGATAAATAAAAAGGAAGGGACCGCGTGTTCATACTGTTTGAGAGAATTGGCGATATCAACACTGGACAACCACTCGCGAATATCCTTCTTCCATTCTTTCGGTGCTTGAGGTGCAAATGTATAATGAAGCATCTCTTTATCCATGCCGGATGAAGCGAAACTCTGGCGTAACCAACACGCCTCCTGATGACATACACGGTTCATATTATTTTTAAGAGCCGTCCATATCGCGCGTGGATCGGTCTCTTGGATTTTCTGATCCGGGTGGCGTTTATTCCAAAGTGTTCTCAGCTTTTCGAGAGATTTTGATGAATAACATGAGAAATCCTTAGTCTCGTTGATATCGGGATCCGTCTCGTCTTTCGGTGCGCAACTTACCTTCTTGAATTTATCTTTACGTTCTTCCTCAATGTTATTTTCGCTTGCCATTTGTTCTTGATCTTGTTTCATAAACAATGAAATACTAAACTTATACTACTATGTCATAAAAAATTGAACCGTTTATATTTTATTTATTTGTATTTATAGTCGTTCACTATTCTTGTACGAAATGGTTGTTGTTACTCGTTCTCGTTCTCACGCTCACTCTCGTAATAGTGCTGGTGGCAGTGCCAGTGGCGTAAAAATACTCACACCTTCATTTCGTACTGCTAGTGCGAGATCATACAAAATATATACTGGCGGAAGGTTCAAATCACGCTCCGCCCCTCATTACGAAGAATCAGTAATGGCAGAGACAGAGACAGAGGCATTACAGGCAGAGACTGATAATGTATATACAGATTCAATTGCAGTAGAAGACACCGAATACACAGAAACCGCTTCGGCAGCAGAGATACTTACCGACCTGAAAACCATGAACACGCACGCATGCATGAATCCAATGCACCCAATCATGCGTTATATGTATCGCATTCAAGTTTTCAACAGCAGCTGTACTCATCATTACAAGACTGCGTTCATCGGGTACAATAACAAAAACCGGTTGTATTATGTACATACCATCATTTCAAATTGTTACCGTGAGTCATCAGGAGATGCCGACGCCGATACCGCTGCTGCCGTCACCGCCGGTTTACCGCTTCCAGTCAATACGCTCCAGTTGAAGTATTCCTCGTACATAAACGACTCCATCGAAAACTTCGTTATGACCATGCTGGTCCCTTCAAGAGAATACGACTACCACATTCGAGATGATATCATCGGCGTTGCGACCACCGAGACCGAATTTTGCGATGCCATTTTTGGCCCGGATTCATCCTATTACGACGTCGAAGGATTGTTGCATGATGAATCTTCGAATGAAACAACCAACGGGTTCAAGGCGTTTTCGCTCATTCCTTCGAGAAGCTACTGGTTTGATCCTCTTGTTTTCGAGACACACTCGTCAGCGTATTCTAGTTATACAATTCATTCGGTTCTCAACATATTATCTCAATCGCAATGAGCCGGCGCGGATGCGGATGCGGATGCGGATGCCCGTTTCATGATCTCGTGTTGATAATCACGAACTTTCGGTAATCGCGCATTTATCTCTTCATCGGTATTTCCAGGTATTGGTTTCATCACAATAAAATCATCGATTGTTTTTTTTCGGATACACATTTTATTTGCGAAAGACATGATTCGACCCGTTAGTGTGCTTCCTGGTGCAGGCGCGGTGGGCTCGGGTTCGGCCTCGGCCGTTGTTTCATTCGGCTCTTCCGTTTGCAATATCAACGGCGTTTCTTGTATTTTTTTTTGTAGGTCTTGTCGAGCATGTTGTACATCTTCTTTCACTTCGCTACGTTGATCATCTCCCACCATTTCAGTAATGTCGCACCATTTTAAATATTCAATACACGATTTCACGTACTCTTCATGCGCCCGATTAATATCATCATTCTCACATCGCTCATCAAATAAGTCACGCGTCATCGCCATTATTCGTTCTTTGTAATACATTTTCTCTTTACAAAATTGTTCGATGAGTGCATCGCTTGCATTCGCTACTGTTTTCTTGTATTTATCATAACGATTCCGGTTCGCCATCACAGATAACGTGAGTTCATTTAATTCATTCCAGTCTCGGTCGACTCTGTTGATGTTGTCATGCATTTTTTTACTGTCTTCATCCATTTCTCCGCACTATAATATGTTATAATAGAACAATAATTCGGCATGAATTGTTATATTAAAATATTGCGAAATCTTTTTATACCGACTATGCGCGACTTCGCATCGTTAAATGTTCTCTTGCGTTGGATGCGGCAGTTGCACGAGGTATAGAGGTTGGGAATTTGCTCTGATTCTCATTATTTTCCATGGTTGCCCTAGACCCCCCAGTAAATCCTTCCTCAATATGGGCAAAGTGCACTTTCTGCTGCTTCTCCTTTTCCTTCTTTTTTACTTGCTCTTCTGGAATATAGTTCGTCGCTGGCTCAATTGTAGGCCCCCCTTCACCCGTACAGAATCCATCATACGTACAATTCAACGTACGAAGTTGAAATCGTGTAGAGTTTTCAAATGTGAGTTTGCCTAAATTGTTGGGGTTTGGATTCATTGGTGAAAAATTCGTTGCTCCATTATCAAACAAATACGGATTCGGTTGTTCGACCTCGCGCGCATCGATTGTTACCTGGTAAAGATCGCTTGTTGAGTTTGGAACATATACAGCGCGATCGTTACGTTGAAGCGCGAAGAATTGATTTCTTAGGGATGATTCTACATTCACGCGTTCTGCCCATCCACGCCATGGCGCCTTTGCATTGCCAGGATTGAATACTGTCTCCGTGGTGAAATGCTGATAAGGCGGGATTTGAACAGTGGGAACCGGTCGTGTCTCTAAAATCGGCATCATTGCATATTTGGATGAAAGAGGTCGCACATTAAATGCGGGTCGAAGCGCTGCTGATGGTATATTTCGGTCAGATATACGTTCATTGATTTCACCAAGTCGATCATGATGATTCGAGTATGCCCCATTTACAACACCGTACATTTCTATTGTTTATTATCGCGATATGTTTACTTACTTTATAATATGAAAATATAATATGAAAATATATTGTGTAGTACGAGTAAAAAAAATTGAAATATTTTTACTCGTATGGTTGGTATGCAGTGTTTAATACGTCGTACAATGTTGTTCTCTGGATTTGCTTCGAAGCTGAATAAATATCCCATCAATGGGACCACCAAGTTTGTTCGGCCAACTCGGTCTTTCGACCACAAAGGAAACAAAAAGGTAAGTTGGATCTGTGGCGGTGTTCCATCAATCGTCGTGAAAAATCAGCCGGAATGCGTCACAATCAAACCTTTCGACTCTGATGTTGAATTCGACATCCCCCGTGCGATGTTCAATGATACGTTTGTTCCATGTGCACGTGACGAAATGAGCGTTTACAGCGATGTTTACCCTGGTGGAAAAGTCCCGTTCTCTGAATTCAATGTCCCCAAAATCAATCTCAAGAACCTACTGGACACATTCAAATCAAACACGTCACTCTGCACAATCATTGAAAAATGCAAACAAGATGCATACGTCTCAAAAGGAAATACCAAATGCATCAAAATCGGCGCTCTTCATCAACTCGAAGCAGCAGCCGCTACCGCTACCGCTTCTTCTGTCGAGGAGGGTGCGGCGGGTGGTGCTTCTGGCACTGCTGGATCTTCACTCACGCGAACCGGTGACCCCTACTTCAATCGTCGTTCTCGCCACAGCCCTCCCGTGCCGAAATCAATGACTCGTGCAGAGTATGAAGCTTGTCCATCATTCCCAAGACCGATTGGGGTAAGGGAAGCCGACTTTGCATGGCCAACTGAACAAAATGAGATCTTGATTTCATTGATCAAACAAATCTTCGCTTGTGAAGGCGCGCCTGAACTGCCAGTGGAAATTCAACAACAGTTGGGGATCGAAGTCGGGTCAATTGTCACCAACAGCCACAAGTGCTTATGGTGTGGCGAAACAGTAAGTGTACAAGAACTCAACCAGTCCTACTGTGCAGAGGAACACAGTGTCAACTTTTGCCATCGCGACCCAGAAACTGGAACCAAAGCGGGTAATGTATACATCGGTCACTGCTCTTGTAACAGAGAGCAGGGCGGCCACTCTGAAGAAGAACGAATCGAGCAAATTATCCGCCTTCTTCGCGCAAACCCCGCTCATCAAAAAAAATATGCTACGGCATTCCAAACAGTATTTACAGGTTCAGGTTCAGGTTCGTCGTCATCGCCTTCCACCACCACTTCGGATTCATCTGCTGCGTCATCAGTGACCATACCAACGATATCATTTGACGACATATTGAATTCGTATTAATACAGGATTTCGGTTCCGGTTTATAAACGCAATGCGTTCAATGCGGTCAGTGCTTCGACCATTTTTTTTGTCATCTCAACGTCGATCTGGGTGTTCATCAGAATATCACCAATATCACTATCACTTAACGACGCCATAATACTTCCGGTGAGGTATGCGTTGTGTTGTACAATAAAGTCTTTCTTGGTAATATTCGCGAATAATATATACAATGCGTTCATATTTTTCGGTCGAATCACCGAAACACCATTTGTGGATATATAATTATCCGAGTCGTCCAAAATCACGCAGTAGGACACAGTTCCTTCCAATTTGCTTACTAAGATGTCGTACTTTTGAAGCGAATACTTTGCGCGTGATGGTAACTCCCACCCATATAACTCTTTACTACCATACAACGGTGTTGAAATCTCGCCAATGTCGATATACTTGTACTTCTTGCGACTATCGATCTTAGTCGTTTTCACTATGAGTTTTGCAAGGTCGTTTATTGTGGCGCATGCGGGCGTTGATTTTAATTCCGAGATGAGCGACCGGTATTTTCGACTATACCGCTTCACGTCAAGAATAAGGTTATGCAATGATGATGATACTACGGTGTCATATACGAGCGTGTCTGCGTCTGCGTCATCTGCGCGATGTACTATATTCGGAATATGTTCATCATACGCAAAATGTGCAAGTTGGTCCGCGCATTCAACTAGATCATTCTCGACAACCGGTCGTCCGTTTTGCATTTGTAGTTCGCCCGTCTCGCGGACGATTTTGTACTTGATTGGTGTATTCGCTTTTGATAATTCGTAGCCGATGTTATCAATCGCTGAGATGAAGATTGGATACGGGGTCGACGGCGCGGGCGCGGGCGCGGGTGCCTTCTTCTGAATCACCAATATATACGTATTTACACCTGTCCCACTACGTTTGAATGACTGCTTCGGCAACTCAATCGAAGCAATCACACGATGACGCAGCAACAATCCACGGAGGTCCATACACGGTTTCGTCGAGTTTCCAACATATCCCGCAGGAACAATCGCGAAAAGAATGCCGTCTGGTTTTAATAACTTGAGGCCTAATTCTAAAAATAGAATACCGATTTCCTGTTTTTTTCTACCAACCCCTAACTCGTAATGCTGTAGGATGGCATCATCTGTGATGACTGTACTTGAACCAAATGGGGGATTCATGGTTACATAATCAAATGCTGCGGCGGCGGCGGCACCATTGTCATTGTCAATGATCAACGAATTCCCGCACTTGATTTGGTAGTTTTTTTTCATATTGAGCTCATAGTTGAACCGACAAAGCTCTAATGCGTGTTCGTCGACATCCCAAATATGGATATTTCCGTTGTAATGAACCAATAAATCACCAGTTCCTCCTGCCGGGTCTACCGCCGCCTTTCCGGGGATCATCATTCCAGTTATGAATTCAGAAATGGTCAATGGAGTATAAAACTGGTCCAGCTTGTACCGCGTAAGCTTGCTTCCAAATAACATGAATATTTCTTGAGATATCTCCTTGTTCGTAAAATCAATCGCGTTTATTGCGTCCATGATGTCGCTGAATCGCGCGTCGATGACGACTGTCGCTGCTTCCACAGCGAGGCTCTTCCGCTTTTCAAATAATGATGTCAATACGCCAATCCGGTCTTCTTGCTTGATACCTTTATTGTGAAGTAGTTGGTTGATATGGTTGATGTGCTTGCTGTTAGGATTATCCGTCATTGAAGTACGTGCGTGTGCGTGCGTGTGTGCTATGCGTGTCTCCGGTTACAAATGCTTAATATAATATCCGGCTATTTATATCAATTTTATTACGAAAATAGTAATGAAATACACGCACAATACGGGCTTAAAGGGTTTAAACGGTACACCTTGAATAAATATACGTCACATACACACACACCACATACCATGTGCGGTATATTTTATTTTCAAACGGTCGGACACTTGTCACTTGCTCAACTGAAAACATTGCAAGAGAATTCGTTATTGTCTTGTCATCGTGGACCAGATAAAACGATATTCGTGAAAGATGATACGCGTGCGTGGGGGTTTCATCGTCTTTCCATTAATGGGATGGACCCTACTGCGGATCAACCGTTTCACCTTAAAAACTGTCGATTGATTTGCAATGGTGAAATCTATAACTTTCGTCAGCTCATTACGGAGTTCGGGTTAGAAGGAGAGTATAAGAGCGGATCTGATTGCGAGATCATTATTCATTTGTACCGCAAAATCGGTATGTATGATACACTTCGGCGCCTTGATGGTGTGTTCGGTTTTGTATTGCATGATTACGAAAGTGGTGTAACATATGTTGCGCGAGATCCTGTGGGAGTACGCGCGCTTTATATTGGCGTCACCCGCCATGATGGCATATTCGGCGGCGAACACTCGGATTTAACATGTGTTTCGATGAACCCTGATCATTATGCAATGTGCGTAGCAAGTGAAATGAAATCGATCCACGCAATTTGTGAGACGGTTGTCCAATTTCCGGCTGGATGTTATATGGAGTATATTGGCGAGGATAGTGTGGACGGAACTGCCGTTTTCCGTTCGTATTATGAATATGCGATGATAAAGGGTAAATCAGGTATCGTACATAAAACGAATAATGTTTCACTATTGGAATCTCAACTCAAGGAAATTCAGGTCGATTATTCTTACCCAGTGATAGCGATGGACACTAGTAGTAGTTATGATGCGTCTCATGACGACGCCGCACTTGAAGAGGAGATATGTAAGAATATCCGCGAGTTATTCACGAAGGCCGTAGTGAAACGCTTGATGAGTGAACGACCGGTTGGATGCCTGCTATCCGGTGGTCTAGACAGTTCACTTGTCACAGCGATTGTTGCGAGAGAATTGAAGCATCGTGCACCTGATACCGTTTTGAATACATACAGTATTGGCCTTGAAGGATCCGTTGATTTAATGTGGGCTCGTCGTGTGGCTGAGCATTTAGGTACGTGTCATCATGAAGTTTCACTCACAGAACAGGATTTCTTAGATGCAATCTATGAAACAATTTATCAGACCGAGAGTTATTGCACTACGACGATTCGCGCATCCGTTGGAAATTACCTCGTGAGTAAATACATTCAACAACAAACGGACGATGTCGTGATTTACTGCGGAGATATGTCGGATGAGATCTTTGGGTCATATCGCGGATTCCAGAAAGCACCTAGTGACGCGGACTTTCACCGTGAAAATGAGCGGATGATTCGTGATGTGCGATTCTTTGATTTACTTCGTTCAGATAAAAGCATTAGTGGCGCGGGATTAGAGGCGCGTGTACCGTTTGCTGACAAAGAGTTCCTTTCATATGTAATGCGTATCCCGCCGCGGTTCAAGCGTTTTACGGATGATAAAATGGAGAAGTACCTTCTGCGTAAAGCGTTTCAAAATGAAGGGTTGTTGCCTGAAAATGTGCTGTGGCGTAGAAAAGAGGCGTTTAGTGATGGGGTAAGCTCTGCTGATGGCGGACGTACATGGGTTCAGATGATCAAAGAATATGCAGACCGGATGGTAACTGATTCCGAATACAATAACAAGAATAACTATATGTATTCGGTTCACAATCCGCCCTATGACAAAGAAAGCTTTTATTATCGTCGGGTATTTGAGACCATTTACGAAGGACGCGGAGAAACTATCCCGTATTACTGGCGACATCCATTCTGCGAGGGAGTACTCGATCCATCGGCGCGATTGCTTGATTTTTATGTATCGTCGGATACGCTGTCATAGATTTTAATATGACAATAATATAGACGAATACTGATTTATTTGAATTCTTTGAATATGAACACAATCATAAATACGATAGAGGACGCAGTAGTTTCATTCATATACACAATTCGTGAGATATTAACACCCGTTTTTAATAAATACGCGTCTTATTTGAAATACGCTGATTATATCATCTATGGAACCTATGGAATCTTATTACTTGGATTTTATACTGCCATACCTGAGTATATTCCTAGGTTACGAAATGTGTTACTTTATTCCGCTGTAGTTATATTGTTACTACGATTCAATACTATATCATGGAATAATCCCAAATTCGCGATACTTGGCGGAAGTAAATTTAGTGAAATTGACCGACGTCTCATTATGTACATGTGTGTATTCATTATGATTACTCATATTGTATCTGAAACAGTGATTCAATATACTCAGAAACAAATAGGAGAGAGAATAATACAGCCAGTAAGTTCAGTGAGTAGAGATGTCATCCATCCAGTTTATAATTATATTGTTGACGGAGTCCGTGGTGGGAAGTAATGCATGCATTCATTCATGCATTCATTCATGCATTGATAAAAAATTGAAATGTTTTTATCAACGAATAAAGTAAGCATCGAACAACGACGATATAGTTAGAATGTCAGGAAACGGAAACGGAGGTTTACTCTCACGGGCAAGTGACGAAATACAAAAGGATCTGGATACAATGATGGCGGTTCTCGAAGACAATCAAGACAAAATTCCCGAAGGTGAGTATTTACGTGGAATGAATGCACTCGGATCATTACACAAACAAAAACGGACTGTGTTGGCCGACCGGCGTCCAGGCGATATGTTGCGCTGTTGGATGACGCTCGACGAAATTGAAGAAACGGACGAAGATCTCTATGACGAAATTATGGATGTTGCGGATGATATCGTGATTGAACTGTGCGGAGATCATGCAAGTATTTACATGCACGATGAACACAACCTGGTTGACCGCGGCGAAGAACGCGAGATCTTTCAGCTGCTCGTCAATTACAAACCAGAACAAGGAAACGCCGGTTACGAAACAAGTCCAATGGTACTTCACCATGCGATACAAGTCATTATGACACGACTGTTTGATGACACGTTTCATGAGTTGGAGATTGTTCGACCGGTTAGTTGCCAGTGTGGATGGCGTGGCGCTCAAGGCAACTGGGACCGACATATCTCAAACGTGCGTCATCAGAGATGGGTCAACAATGAGCGTCGGGATAAATTCGAAGGCGCTTTGGCGAAAGCGCGAGAGATTATTATTGCACGACGTGAACAGGGTCTCGTCTACATCAATGAATTACACGCGACTCCTGCATCAAAGATTGCAACTGAAGAGGCGGTGGCTGCAGCAGAAGCAGCTGGAGAACGAGTTGTATTTATGACTGCAGATGGCCACCTGTCCTGGTTCGCGTAAATTATCGTTTTCGCATTGTCTTATTATGTAGGTTCTTTACTGCGGTGTGCTTATCAACATAAAAAATATGTCCATTGGGGTTTGTGCTAGAGCTTCGTGTGCTCCCATTTTTTTTAGATGTTTTTGTTTTGCGTCTCTTTTGCGATGGTCCTCGTAATGGACGTATCGGTTGTGGAGGTCCATCTCGGAAAAACTGCTGAAGATGATATAATATGTATTTACTGATGATTTCGTCGATTTCTCGTGGATTGAGTTTTCGCTGATTTTCCTTTGCGTCATATTCGGATAAATTCGCATACTTCACAAAGAGATTATGAATCTCAATCGATAGAATCTGTTTTTTTGCATTCGACGCCATACCTGGTGTAATCGACGGAACGTTGAATTTATCAAATACATCACGATACAATGCGCTATTCAAAAAACGAACAACGAACATTTCGAATGGTATATAAGAATGATATGCCTGTAATTTGATATAATATACACGTTCATCTACCATTTTAGGATGTTCAACATCATCCAAAAAGCATATCTCGAGATCGGATGGAAGACGGCCGCAACGAATAAACTCATTCACTGTTTTATGGGTTGTAGTTCGCTGTGGATATGTGGATGACGATGTGCTCTCTTGATTTGGCTTGAACCCACCGATTGTATGATCAAAAAGTGGCGGCACAATTGCTAGACCACTCTTTGTATCAGAAGAAGATGATCCTCCACCAGTAAACGTACGCAGCTTATTTTCGAAATACTGGCGAATATGTCCGACCCATTTATCCGGACCCGCATTATTCGTATATATCATGACTTTACTACAAACTCCCGCATTCTTCTTTTTACGAATATAATCTAATATACGAACCATATTCGGTCGTATGATTTCCGGGTATAAATCAACTAAATCGTTGAAATAACGATACATGATACCAGGTTTGTTGAAATATTCTTCTAGTACATGCCCAAATATAGAAAATTGTATGAAATTGCCGAGTGTTTCATCTACATCAAACACTACGACCTTTGGTTTCATTTCTATTTCTATAATTATATTATAATAATATAATATCGATGAAACGTCTACCAAATTATACAGATAATGATATTGATGAAGATATGAAGTTAACCCGTGCAGATTATATAAAAATTCTTCATCATTATCAAGGTAATCGTGCTACGCGAAAAAATCAAAAATCAGTGAAAGAACGTGCTCATCGAATCCTCGCTCAAAAGTTATGCCGTTGTATTAAATCAGTGGATGATGGCGGAGTTAAAGGAAAGAAGACGGATGAGGGACGTCGTATTGCATATTGTACAAAATCTATCTTCAATAGAAAGGGATTACGTCAGCACGGATTTCGATGTAAAACGAAGAATGGTAAAATGACACGTGATGTTACTAAGACTGTGAAACGATTGAACATAACTTAACTATGAATTATGTAATTACACCCTCGTCATCATCATCCTCTACATATTCTACCGCCCGTAGAATCATAAGCTCTTCTTGACTTAACCGCTGAAATACCACATTAAGCTCAAATCGAATATTAAATACAAATTTCTTGATATTTCGGATTGTAACAACGTGCACCTTTTCTTCTGTGTTTTCGCGTACACGGAATAATGTCCCTCCAAGTGTTACATAGGGTCGTGTTTCGAGTGAACGAAGCGGTATCCACCGAATCAATTGGTTATGTTTAAGATCATACGGATTTTCAATCACACGGTACATATGCAACTTGCGTTCGAATTCCTCCATTTTCTCCGGTGTCAAATTCAATGAGGAGAGAATCTCATGTCTTCGCGCGGTTATTTTCTTCAATGTCATATTTGCAATTGTGTTATTCTCTGCTTTATTCATCGCAGATAATATCGCGTTAATATCCAGCGGAAATGTAGGCTCATCTAGCACAGATTGCAGTAAGTCATCATCAGAGTTTACCGCGTAATCTGTGTCCTTCACGCTTGGATGCCTTCGTTGTTCTTCGGTCACTGGCGATTCATCTGATCCGCTGCCGCTGCCGCTGCCGCTGCCGCTACTTTCTATAATATCGTCGCCGTCGTCGTCAGTCCAATCATCGCTTACGTCATTATCGTTTGTCGTATCGTTGTTGTCGTCGTCGCCGTAGTGATGTAATAATGCATCAATATTCAGTTCCTCATGATCAGATGAATTATGAGTTGTACCCCGCTTAACAGACCGCGAACGTGACCGTGACCGTGACTGCGACCGTGATCTGCGACCACCACCCCCCACCGATGGCCTCATATATTCCAAATCAACAACTACTGTCTTCTTCATTAACAATACGCAATAAATAAATAAAATGAATTCTGTTTATTATAGATACGACTCTGTTTCATTGGCACTGACCGTTCGGGTTTTACACACGTCCGGCTACATCCTTACTGAAAAGTAGAGCATATATAGCATTATTTTATAGATTTTTGAAAAGTCAGTGTGGCGAGAGAATGGCACTGATCGGGCGCAAAATGGCGCAAATGGCGTATTCGGAAAATCACCTCATCATGGTCCAGCTGGTTTTCGATGAGTAACTGATCCAAATCGAAAAATATGCTCTCGTCAGGCTAAATGCGCAAAAACGCGTTTTAAAAGTAAAACGGGCAAACCCGGATTTGGACATTTTTGGAAAAATACCATTTTACCCCAAATCAATTTAGCGGGATATATAGCATTTTTGTTTTTGGTGATGTGACTGATTATCGTGCAAATGTTGCCATTATCTCCAAAGTGTCAAAATGCAACATGGATACAAAACTGGGGTAAAGGACGACAAAAGACGACACCCCCTGTGACGATGATGTTCACTTTTTCAAGTGAGAATGGCAACATTTAGACCAATCGATGGTGCGAATGTTGCCGAACCCTTGGGGTAAAATGAAATACCGATCACAAATACGTAAAATATAATAGAGATAAAATATACACTGTATATAGAGTGAATATAGCCGTACGTTCTACCAAAATATACATAGTTTTTGGGGTAAAATAAGACAACCTTGGGGTAAAGGACGACAAACTTTAAGCGAGTGAAAATGCCGAGAAAGTATACCGATTATTCTAACACATATGTTTATCTGCTAACTTGTAAAAACCCGAAGATTTCAGACGCATATATTTCGCAAACAACCAATCTAACACAGAGGAAGTACAAGCATAAGCGCGAGACTTTGGATCTTTCTATTCAGACAAAGTTGTATGATTCCATTCGAAAGAATGGTGGTTGGACAAATTGGAACTGTGAAATTCTAGAAGAATGTGCTTGTACCAATGAAATTCAGGCGAAGGAACGGGCACATTTCTATATTTTAAAAATAAAACCAAATTTGAACGATGAAAAAATGGCTGAAAAGACAATTGACGAATATTCTGATCTTCCGAATGTTCCTGATTTTAAACCAAATATTTTCGGCGGTGAAATGGCCGTAACGGCCGCAACCCCTGTTTTTGAAGCGGATATTTTTGGCGGCGCGGCGAATGAAACATGTTCTGCGGCTCCGCCATCTACGAAGGATGGGAAATATGTATGTCTTTGTAAAAAATCGTACTCACACCGATCTAGTTATTATAAACACACGTCAACCTGTCTTCAGTTTCAACACAATCAATCTGTGAATAAGTCAAATCATCAGCATTCAAGCGAATCAGTCGTATCTGTATCCATTATTTCAACTACTACGACGACAACAACTACAAGAACTACAACTACATCATCTGCGACTCAAATCGGAAATGATCAAACTGCAAACCGAGAGAATGACGATGATGTAAATAGCGACGATGACAATCGAATTGTTCGTTATCGTTTCAAGTCTAAAAAAAAGTCGGAAGAAATGAATGGCGGAAGTTCCGGCATTTTTCATTATTCGACTTGTCCAGAAGTTTCAAGAAACCCGATTCGAGAGATTGGTGTGCATGTTTCGGAAAAACACAACGATATTAGTGATACCGAGGATAACGTATCAATTGCCGATGATGCAACATCTGTCACCTCATCTATATCTTCGTCATCTACATCTTTAGACGACATAGATATTGCATCGGCGGTCACAGGTGTATCTGATGCGGCATCATCTGCCGTGTCTGAACTTCTCACAGAGCAAAACGAGAAACTCAAGGATTATATTCGGAAAATGATTTCGGCGCTTACCATTGGCAAGAAACGAAACAAGAAGTCGCTCGTTAATTCTCTCGTGTTTGAGTTACTAGACCAGAATAAAACTCTTCAAAAACAGATCATCGAATTAAGCAAGGAACGGAATATTATTGTAAATAATACGAATAACAATCAGTTTAATTTGAACTTTTTCTTGAATGAACAGTGTAAAGATGCGGTCAATCTCTCGGACTTTGTGAATTCTCTTGAAATCACGATGGACGATCTAACGTATACACGAAACCAAGGACTCGTTGAAGGGATAAGTAAAGTTATGATTGACGGTTTGAAACAAATAGATCTGTATAAACGCCCGATACACTGTACAGACCAGAAGCGGGATACGATTTATGTCCGGGATAATCATCAGTGGGCGAGAGATGAAGGGAATGCACGGATGCGACAGGCGTTCGTGGATATCGCGAATAAAGAGTACTTTGCGATTAAAAAGTGGATGGATTTACACCCTGGTTGGGAGAAGAATAGCCAGTTGCAGGATTTCCATCATAAGATGGTAAAAAATGTCCTTCACGAAATCAAGGACGACCCGATTGGTGAACGTAAGATTATGAAAAGTGTTGAACGAGAGATTTTCATTGAGAAGTGAAATTAAAACTTTGACCCGATGACTTCATTTGCAGCAATAGGTTCAAATGACATCATACCACCGGGCATTCCTGCGCCGACATTTTGCGCGTACGTGCTGTTAAAGTGCTGTGTTTGCTGAGACGCCTGAGATAGACCATAATCAGCGGTGCCGGTATTACGGTTTGTCGTGAGGACAGGGTTAGGTGGCGCCATTCCACCGCCGATCATTCCACCGGGAACACCACCCGCGTAAGGTTGCGACAATGGTTGTGTAATGCGAACTGCTCCGCCACCCTGTGCGCCACCTGCATTACCTGCTGCGCCGCCAGCAGTACCATTATAACTCGTCTCTCCACCCAACAGTTCGATCGTGCGCTCTACGAGAATCTGGACCTTCTCGCCCAACTTTGTCTTAATACTCAACAGAATCATCAATATTCCTAAAATCGTAGTTGTGAAGTTGAACTCACTGTATCTGTATCCAGAGTATGTTGGAACATACGTAATCAACCTGTGAATAAAGTAGATAAAGACGAACATAAAGAGAATCTGACCGATGATTTCCACTAAAATCATTAGGGTCGCCTTGTGATCATCGGGCTCAGGGACGTATGTTCGAACAAGGTATAACATGAGTAAAATTGGAACAAACCCAATGATCGTGTATTGGACTATATTTAATAAGATGCCTTGTTGCTGTTCGTCTAAACGGAAGACATGATCGACGAATGAACTACCACGTTTCGACCCTTCTTTAACGGTTTCTTCAAATGCCTCCATTGTTGAGTATATATAAAGGGAATAATATTATTTATAGTTTCAAATAATATTATTAATGGAATTAAATAGATATGTATGTATAAAGTATAAAAGTTTTATATCAAATGATTCGTAATTTTGCACGTATTAATAGTATACCGCACTATCCGGTGCATTATACGGATAATGTATCTTCACCCCCAGAGTCGAAGCTCAGGCGAGCTAGAGACATTCCGTTAGAGATCCCAAATGTGATTCCACAAATCATTTCACCAGATAATATTTATGGTGCCGTTCCAATGCCAAAAGCAAGTTCATTTATCAATCCTCATGATGAATATCAATACCTAAATCTCATTCATGAGATTATTCAACAAAACCAAAAACATACAAGTCGTAATGGAGACACCCTTTCAGCATTCGGCGCTGCAATGGTCTTTTCATTAGAACAAGGAACCATTCCAATTTTTACTACGAAACAAATGGCATGGAAAACATGTCTCAAAGAACTCCTATGGTTTATTCAAGGAAAAACAGATAATCGTTTACTTCAAAGTGCCGGTGTTCATATATGGGATGATAATGCATCACGTGACTTCCTTGACTCACGTGGTCTAACGCAACACGCGGAAGGCGATCTTGGACCGATATACGGTCATCAATGGCGACATTTTAACGCAAATTATGAAACGCATGAAACCGACTATACTGGAAAAGGAATAGACCAATTAGAATACATTATCAAGTCGTTAAAGGACCCTGTCGAGAGATTTTCACGACGCTTGGTCATGTCAGCATGGAATCCTTGTCAACTTGACAAGATGGCACTTCCTCCTTGTCATGTACTATGCCAGTTTAACGTTGATAAGAAAAATCGTCTTTCATGCGCATTGTACCAGCGAAGCGGCGATATAGGTTTAGGCGTACCCTTCAATATTGCATCTTATAGCTTTTTGACGCATATTCTTGCCAAACATTGTGGATTAATTCCACATGAATTTATCTATTATTTAGGAAATGCGCATATATACGATGATCACGTTGAATCATTGAAATCACAATTATTACGTCGTCCATTTTCATTTCCTAGGGTTGAAATATCTGTTTTAAGAGAAAATATCAATGATTATACGTTTAATGATTTTAAGGTTTTGGATTATCAAAGTCACGATCCGATACCTATGAAAATGCGAAAATAATATAGAATTAATGTGTTATTACATTCTATAATCTTTACGGACGTAGGCGAATAACAAACGAACGAACGATAATATGAGTGGTAGCGCAGCATTGTCAGCAGCACGAAAACGTCGAGCATCATCTGGACCTTTAGCTACGAATAGTATACCCGCAGCATCTGCTTACTACAGTAAGGGGCAAACAATAGTCGCACCAATCTTCCAACCTGAAAATATACAACAACCGTTTCCTATACAAAATGGAATCCCACCGCAACCGATGAACATTTATGAAAACATAGAACTCATCAAACAACAACTAGTAGAAAGAACAAAATTAATACAAACGCAAGGATCGTCGATACAACCGGATAAATTACGTCTTCTTCAAAAACAAAACGAGATTCAAACCCAAATATTAAAACAGAAAATGGCGATTGCAAAACAGATGGAAATGAATGAAAAAGAACGACCAGACATGTATGAACGAAGAGGACCTGTGACATTTCAGTCACCTACTGAACCCGAATTTCTTTACGAAAAAGGGGTTCCTCGAAAGAATCCGAATTATAAAACAGTTATAGAATCACACCCGAGTACACGTAATGCATCAGTGACATCGAGTTTAAAACAACAATTGACACCGTTTGTAAGTATGTTACTCGATACAGGAGTTGTTCCTCCACCGATTGTGGTATTGAAATCACATGATGCGAAACTTGAAGAACATAACCAGATTTTACACAATATCCTTAATAGGTTAGACAATATACATTCTGATAAGAATGCAGAGAGTAAAGAAACTACTGCTGTATCTCATAATGTCAAACGTGATGAAAAACAGAATGAGACTGTGGATGATGCTGCAAATGACGCCAGTGATGCTGATGACGCGGACGAAGAACTGTTAATGGATGTTGTTATGAATGATTTAACAAATAGTCGCGAGTTTGTAGAAGGCATTGTGAACAAGATTGTCAATGAAACGAATCTCTCGGAAGTTATAATGAAGATTGAGCCTATCGTCAAAGAGAATCAAGAATTGCGTTCTCTTCTACATTCACAGCAACAAATGATGAATGAAATGAATACTATGCTTTTACGTTTATTGAACCAAGATAATAAACTAAAACAAGAGGAACATTCTGAACACTCTACATATCAGGATAGCGGATTAGATGGCGATGGGTTATACCAACCCGAGATGACGGAGATTGTACCATTGCATTATCCCGATGTCACTGAACCAACTGTCGATACTGATATTACAAATGATGCCGTTAGTTCGGATGTGAATGGTGGGGATACGGAATCAGGAAAAGAAGCCTGCGAACCAGATGCAGCTGCCGAAACTGAAGAAGCCGCTGCCGCCGAAGAAGAAGTCGACGAACATGACAAATTAGTTACAATAGATCCAACCGATCAAGATCTAGATTACTCTATGCCCCATTTTCCCGATCCGATTTCATTGATTGTAACCGATATTCAACAGGATTCATAAAAGTAGTGCGTAATTAAAAAGAAGTATAAATATGAATATGTAGTAGTATTCATATTTACAATGCTGATTGTATCTATTTTAATTTTTTGTATTGTTTTATTTCTCTATCTTCATATTCATTTTCACTTGAAACGAAGCAATGATTTAGAAGTATATGAAATAGACCAACCATCGAAACAACGTTTAGAAGAAGTGTGCGATATACGGCAACCGGCCACATTCGAGTATTATAATGAGCAGTTAATTCACCAATTATCCTACCAAGCCATCCATAATAGTTACCGCGCATTTGACGTAAATATTCGCGACGTGACAAAGAATCCCTCTTCATTACAGTCGAATTCATCGGTAGATGACGCCAAAAACAAAGAAAAAGGATCATCCGACAATGAATTTGTAATGTACATTCCAGTAGCATTGAAGATTGCACACGAAGTACTGAAAAATGATACTGAAATGAAATACATAAGTGAAAATAATTCGGATTTTATAGATGAAACCGGATTGATTAAAACGTTTCAACTGAACGATGAATTTCTGAGGCCGTATATGGTTTCAAAATGTATGTATGATGTACTATTTGCATCATCAAATACCATAACACCTCTTCGATATGATATCAATTATCGAAACTATTTTTTAGTAACACAAGGAAGCGTGCGAATATTGCTTATTCCGCCCAAAGACACGCGATATTTGTACCCAAACAACGATTATGATATCTTCGAGTATCGATCGCCAGTGAACCCGTGGAAAGTTCAACCAGAATACCAAGATGATTTCGATAAAATTAAAACATTGGAGGTTGACTTGTACCAAGGAATGACAATGTTTATTCCGGCGTACTGGTGGTATAGTATAAAGTTCACCGGTTCAGAAACGAGTGTATGTTCATTCAAATACAGAACCTATATGAACACAATCGCGATCATGCCACAATTGGTAATGGGTACACTTCAGAACATGAATACGAAACGCGATACCCTTGAAAAACGTGCGATCGGGAAACAAGAGATTCAAAGAAAAACCGTCAAACAACCAGTCAATAATAGTACCGTGAGTTCAACCGCGGCACCCCCTGTAGAATACAACCCATCTATAGAAGATCAATATTTACCGAAATCATTACGCGGTAATAGTAATAATCCGTATAGTATTATGAACTCAATGACGGAAACAATACCAAAAAAAGGTGACAGTGCCGGAAGCGCGCCACTTCATGTGCCTACGCCAGATGTAGCACATATACCGACTACGGCGGCAAGTGCAGCATCGGTAGCTCTTGCATCCGCAACGACGAATATTGGTGATTCAACTGCACCACCTATGATTACCGCATCACAACCGACAGATTCGGTTACATTACTTGCATCTGTACCTGTTTCTGAGTATGTATCTCCTCAAAAGGAAGTTACACTGACGAATACATCAAACTTATAGATTATACTTGTTGCATTGAAGTTAATGATTCACATACTTCGTCTATAGATACGCCTTCATGAGAAAGCATCTTTGAAAATAGTTCGTGGAGTTTATTGTTAGATATAACGTCTAATATTAGTGACGATACATAGCCATCCTTTGTGAAAAAATAACCAGGATACTTATGATAATAATTGTAAAAATCACGATAGATATACAATGTTATAAAAATAATACCAAGAGACCATATATCGTGTTTTAGTTGCTGTTTTTTCCAGTTGTATTTACTTGAACGATTCGTATCATGAATATTTTTAAATTCAGGATGACAATATGGGATTGTTCCACCTGTTCCGTATCCAGCATTTTTTATACCAGATAATCCAAAATCAATTAGGTATACAGAGAAATTTTTACAGTTTTTCGAATGGTGCAAATTGAAGTCATTGCCTTCACATACAAGAATATTATCCGGTTTTATATCACCGTGTACTACATCCGCAGCATGAAGATCACGAAGTAATATCGCGCACTTAAGAAATAAATCGATAAAGAATGGATACTGAATATTTGAAAACTGATTATAAATGTAACTACCCATGTTGTCTTTTATCCAATTGTACAATTGTTCGGTATTTTTTACGTAACGCTGAATACTAAACGAAATTGAATTTTCCCGTAATGCGTTATAATAGTAACGCCCTTCGTCTGTTAATTCGTTCATTTTTGGGTGATTATCCGCGCCATCTAGGTATCTACATTCACATATTGGAGTATTGCAATCACATACGCGATTTTTTGCATCTCGTTTGACATTTGTATATACTATAAACGGTAATATAATATTATTTACAGAAGCTGAAGATGCTGACCATTCAGGCGATTTTGTTGATAATGCGTGAATCACATCATTTTCATTCATAAAACTATATGGTGAATCATCAATACGAATAATATAATCATTGTAACGAAAAACGCCCAACGTATGTTTTGTTTTTGACGTACGATATTTCTTTTTTTCTTCAAACAAATTCCAATACATGTCTAGTGCGATAATAATGTATAATATTCTTAGTTTTATTTTTATAATATCTGGCATTTCTGGTATACTTTGAAGTAATTCTTCAAATCTTGGTTCTAATACGATCCTTGTTAGATCAATATCGCGTCGTTTCATAGTAGTAATAAGTGTTTGTAACTCGTAATCATTTTTTAGTATTGTATCTTCAATATCTGTGTTAAAAAATGTGTGTATTTTCATAGGACTCGGTGGAGGTGGAGATGGTTGTGGCGATTCATTTGGTGAAGATATATTAGAATGTGTTGGTGGTTTATTGTCATTGTCATTGTCATTCTCATTCTCATTGTCATTCTCATCGTCATCATTGGTTATTATATCAGATCCCATAACTACTACTTGATATCGTTTTGCTCTTTTCGAAAGATGTTTATGTTTCAACTTTTCACGAATAATATTTTTTATATTGGAAAAGAATGATAACATATATAGATTGTATGGATATATACTTTTGTATCTATATATGTTACTTGCGTGTATATCTCATCTGCTGCCACCAAATGTATTCTCCTGGCAATAGGTGATGTATAAAAATCCGTCAGAGTCTTTATTATTGTCGTACACTTGTCCAATCATGGATGTAATCGGATATATCTTGTTGTTGATGAACATGAATAGTGCTTTCTCAGCGGGAAAGCGAACACGCCTACGGATAATCTGCTGCAATTGAAGTAACGTTAAATCTCTCGGCGTGATATATTTTGATTTGTCAATCGGATATGCGTCGCGATCATTCTTAGATGGTTGAATGATCAGAGGAACGCGGTCCGGATATTTCTCTAGAATGAATTGTGATTTTTTAACGCGTTCTAAATGGTCGTTTGATGCAAAAACTGCTCCGCTAGATGAAGAAACACTATTACTGTTTGTCGTACTAGTCATGCCGTCACTTAATGTAGCGTATAATGTTTGTGGTGAAGAATACGATGTTGTAATTTCGTTCATATAATAACTATTCTAATATTTCTATATTAGAATTGGCGAAAAGAAAACACTCTTAATGTGTAATATAAAGTAATTCAATACCGGATAAATTGAAATCTATTTACCGTGTTTTATATTGTTTAACAAACCGTCCAGATGAAGTCAGCATTGTCACATGATATTCGCAGGTATACAACTGTAGTGAAGAAGCTGTCAGAGCAGCAGCCTACTTCAACTTCACCGCTCACAATGATTTCGCCCGTACCTGCACCGGAACCCACCTCAATATCCGAAACACAACCCGTAGGAGATGATTCATTTCAAGATCATATGTCACCTGAACAGAAACTCGCATTCGAAAAATACAAATCGGGGCAAAATGTATTCATCACCGGTCCTGGTGGGACGGGTAAGTCGGCGCTCATCCGAGAGATTTATAAATATGCGAACCAGCGCGAACATAATATTCAAGTATGCGCGCTTACTGGGTGTGCTGCAGTGATGTTGGATTGTAAAGCGAAAACAATCCATTCATGGGCGGGGATTGGACTGGCAAATGGCGACATTGATCAAATTGTTCATCGCGTAGACAAGAACTTCTTCAAAAAGAAGGACTGGCGAAAAACCCGTACACTCATCGTGGATGAAGTGAGTATGATGTCGAAACGCCTGTTTGACATATTGGACATCGTCGGGAAAACGGTGCGAAACTGCCCTTCGCGTCCTTTTGGTGGAATCCAGCTCATCTTCTGTGGCGATTTCTACCAACTTCCGCCAGTCGGAATCAATACTGAAGACCCTGACAACTCGCGGTTTTGCTTTGAAAGCGAAAATTGGTTTCATACCTTTCCGAAAGAGAACCATATTCAATTGAAACAAATCTTTCGTCAGAACGATCCGGTGTATTGTCAAATTTTGAACCAGGTGCGCGAAGGACGTATCACGCGAAAGACGGATGAAATCCTCAGGTCACGCGTCGGCGTCGTATTACCAGACGTATCTGAAGATGGTACACCTCAGACCAAACCAACAATTCTTTACGCAACCCGGTCACGTGTCGATGAAATCAACCGACTTGAAATGGAGAAACTTGCGATTTTGGATCCTGACAGTCCTAACTACAAATATGAACTCAAATATATAACCGACCTCCCGTTATCTGATAAGGAGAGACAGCTGCGCGCATCTCAGTCGAAAGAACGAATTACAACGGAACTGTTTTCGTTGAAGAACAGTATTCTTTGCGATGAAACAGTACATCTCAGAGTTGGTGCTCAAGTGATGTGTGTTGTGAATATGGAAGAGTCGGTGACGACATCCGCGACCCCAATATGCAATGGAAGTCAGGGCGTCATTGTACGAATGGTAGAGAACCCAGCAGGGACTACTCCACCATTACCAGTTGTTCGGTTCAATAATGGTCTCGAGATGACCATAAATTATCACACATGGGTAAGCGAAAATATACCCGGGATTGGCGTATCACAGATTCCCCTCATTCTTTCCTGGGCAATTACGATTCACAAGAGTCAGGGGGCAACACTGGAACGCTGTATTATTGATATTGGATCTGGGGTATTTGAAGCCGGACAGAGTTACGTTGCATTGTCGCGAATCAAATCATTAGAGGGAATGAGTATCATGAGTTACGATGTTACGAAGATTATGGTGAATAAGCGTGTCAAGGCGTTTTACGGAGAATTAAACAGTCTGTAGCTGTAGTATGTAACTATATAGTTATTCGACTGATTCAAGCGTTTATTTTTACATGTTTATAGTATACGATGCCCTTAATAGTTATCTGTGGTGGCGGCGGTAAAACAACATTAATAAAAAAATACCCAGAATTATTTTTAGATATTGATGACTTCGTATGGTCGTCTTATAATACAGAGTATCACGATAAATTGACAAATGCAATCGAACTAGAGGATATGAATGCAATAACTCATATATATAAAACAGTTATGGTGAATAATCGTGAGTATTTACAAGGACAATCTAAGATCATTTTAGGACATGATCCAATATATGCTGAATGGATTGATATTGAATTATTAACTGTTATGAAACCGTCGATTAAATTACACGAATTAAACATATCGAATAGAACTCCTGAATTAAAAAGAGTTGCTTTGCATAATTGGGAAACTTTGCCAAATGCAATAATATATGATGATTGGGAAAGTTTCGACAAATTAGTATTTAAATTTGCGGGTAAATAAATAGTCCGTCGTAAAAAAAGAATCAAGAAGAGGGTAAATAAAGTGTAAAACGGAAAAAATTGAAATGATAAAGAAGGAAAGAAAAGAATACAGCGATCAAGCAAAGAGAATTACAACGATGGAAAGCGT